>Ga0134126_10000322_pt1 | contig 62480 bp, 48 predicted proteins | sample KB31752_FD_96881 | JGI IMG/M metagenome (GOLD analysis project Ga0134126, IMG submission 96881) | Terrestrial soil microbial communities with excess Nitrogen fertilizer from Kellogg Biological Station, Michigan, USA - KB3-175-2 | ecosystem: Environmental > Terrestrial > Soil > Unclassified ...
CGTGGATGAGGAAGAGCGTAAAAAGGCATTTGGCGCTCTTCCTCAACCACAAAAGATGCTCTAACTCAGCCTTCTCCGCACTTGTGTAGATACCAATGCCCCCGAGTACAGGGGAGAGGGGAGCTTATGGGACAGTCACTTACTGCGGATCCACCGCAATCCTTCTAACTTTCAGGAGGCGTCATGGCTATCCTTACGCGATCGGTGCAGGTTGGCTATGGATTGATCTTGTTGCTCGCGGTTTCGCTGCTGGTACAGCCTAGTTCGTCGAGAGGCCAGTTCCGCAGAGGCTTGCCCCCTGCGCCTCCGGTCCTGCCGCTGAACAATCTCAATACCGACAGCACGGGGAACTTTGGCATGGCGGGTGCCTTCGGCTTCACGGGCATTGGTAGTATGGGTGGCTTCGGAGGCGGAATCATCGGAGTGTCGGGTGGCTTCAACGGCCTTGGAGGTGGTTTTGGCGGCACCTTTGGCGGTCTGGGGGGTGGCGCTTTGGGAGGTGGATTTAACGGTTTCGGTCTGAGTGGCGGAGGTTTCGGAGGAAGCTTCGGCGGTCTGGGAGGAGGTTTGGGAGGAGGTCTCGGCGCTCTCGGAGGAACCTTCGGTGGTCTTGGGGGAACCTTCGGCGGCGGTGGGTTCGGCGGCGGCTTCAATGGATTGGGCGGCTTCGGTGGCGGCTTCAACGGTTTAAGAGGCGGCTTCGGTGGCGGGATTAACGGCTTGGGCATCGGCGGCATCGGTGGCATTGCCGGCTTCGGCGGGATCAATGGGGTCGGCATCGGCGGCGGGTTTAATGGGTTGGGCGGCGGTCTCGGCGGCTTTGCTGGAAAGGGTCTCGGCGGCTTCAACGGTCGCAAGGGGTTCTGAGAACCGCTGGCGGTTTAGCGTGTAGCCGCGACGCTTGGCGTTTCGCGAAACGTAAACCCGCGCTCCGCTGCGCATCGCGGCTACCGGGAAACCGCCAACGACTGCGTCCTCAAGTTCGCATTGTCGCTTTTGAGACTCCACGTTAAGATCACGCGGCTTTACTCCGGCCCACGGAGGGGCGGGGTTGCGCCTTTCAGGGAGGAAGGGGGCGCGGATACGTGCAAGTCACCGTTACGCAGCTGGCGTCGCTGGTTCAGGGACGCGTTCATGGCGATGAGCGGAGCATTGGTGCCGCTCGACCGATGAACGAGGCCGGCCCCGACGATATCACCTTCATCGAAAGCGATCGCAACGTCCGTCATCTGAAAACCTGCCGGGCGCGCACGGCCATTGTGCCCGCATCGCTTGTTGCGCGGCGGCAAGAACTGCTCGGCACCGACGGAACGCCGCTCACGCTCATCGAAGTCAACGACCCGCTGACGGCCTTCGTCACCATCGTGCGTCATCTGCACGGCGAGCCAGTACAACCACCCACGGGCATCGATCCGCGCGCCGCCATCCACCCCACGGCTCAGATTGGTTCCGAGGCCACACTGCATCCCTTCGCCGTGGTTGGCGAGGGCAGCATCCTTGGCGCGCGTTGCCGGCTACATAGCGGCGCGGTCATCGGTCGCAATTGTCGCCTTGGCGACGATGTCGTTCTCCATCCGCATGTGGTTCTCTATGAAGGCACCATCCTCGGCGATCGTGTCATCATCCACGCCAACGCCGTCCTCGGCGCGGACGGTTTCGGCTACCGTATGCAAGGCGGCCGCCACATTAAGATGCCGCAGTTCGGCACCGTCGAGATTGGCGACGATGTGGAGATCGGCGCGGGCACAACCATCGATCGCGGCACCTTCCAGGCCACGCGCATCGGCGCGGGAACCAAGATCGACAACCTGGTGCAGATCGGCCACAACTGTCAGATCGGCAAACACAACCTATTTGTCAGTCAGGTAGGCATCGCCGGCTCGTGCAGCACCGGCGATTACGTCGTTTTGGCCGGTCAGGTTGGCGTGGCCGATCACGTCCACATTGAAGATCGGGCCATCATCGGCGCCAAGTCCGGTGTCGTCCGCGATGTGCCGGCCGGCGAACGCATGCTCGGCGCGCCCGCCAAGCCGGAGGGCGAAGAAAAACGCATCCTGCTCAGCCTGAGCCGCCTGCCCGAACTGTGTCGCGATGTGCGCCGCGTGAAACATCAACTCGGACTCGATAAGGGAGCGGCGTAATAGAAGAGGAGAAGAGGATGATGAGCGACGATGGAAACAATAAGCAGACGATCGGAGAGGAGGCTCCTCTCTCCTCTTCTCCTTTTCGCCTCTTCTCCTCTTCTCGAACTCTGCGGCCTATCGGCTTATTAGCCGGCTGGGGCCGTTTTCCGATTGCGTTCGCGGAGAAAGCACGCGGCCTGGGATTGCCGGTGGTGTGCATCGGCGTTCGCGGCGAGGCATCGCCGGAATTGGCTGGCCTGGTGCGGCGCTTCTATTGGTCGGGACCAGCGAAGATCGGCCGCGTCGCTCGTCTGTTCAAGCGCGAAGGCGTCGAGCAAATCGTCATGGCCGGCAAGGTGCATAAAGCCAACATTTTGCATCGTCCTTGGAGATTATTCAGCCTGATGCCGGATTGGCGAACGGTGAAGTTTTGGTACATGCGCCAGCGACGCGACAACCGCGATGATACGCTGCTGCTGGGGCTGATCGACGAGTTCGCCCGCGATGGACTGCGGTTTGAAAGCGCGTTAACCCTTTGTCCGGAGTTGCTCGTGCGTCCTGGAATCCTCACACGCCGTTCGCCGACGGCCCGCGAAGAGACCGACATTGCCTTCGGTTGGGAGATGGCCAAGGAGATGGGCCGCCTTGATGTCGGCCAGAGCGTCGCCGTCAAGGAGCGAACCGTCCTTGCCGTCGAGGCCATTGAGGGCACCGATCGAGCCATTCTTCGCGCCGGCGAACTGTGTCGCTCCGGCGGCTTCGTCGTCGTCAAGGTGGCCAAGCCGCAGCAAGACATGCGCTTCGATGTGCCGACCATTGGCTGCACGACCATCGAGAGCTTGCGCCAGGCCGGCGGGCGCGTTCTCGCCATCGAAGCGGACAAGACGATCGTACTCGAACAGGCTCAGACGGTCGCCCTGGCGGATCGCTACGGACTCACCATCGTCGCGCTACCCTCCGAAGAGAAATCCGAAATCCGAAATCCGAAATCCGAAAGAAATCCGAAATCCGAAATCTAAATCAAATCGAAAGGATTTGCTCTCTTTGCTCGGATGTGATACCAAAGATACGGAAGACGTTCCAGCATGCGAAATCCAAACGCGAAGGAAGATCGAAACGGCCATGTGCTAGGCAACCCATATCGGAGTCGGCTGTTTCGGATTTGGTGATTTCGATTTAGTATTTCTTTCGGATTTCGGATTTCGGATTTCGGATTTCTCTTATGGGTACAATGACGTTTCAGATTCCGGCCGGCCTCGCTGCGGATGCGGCTGGAGAACTGAGACGTACTTGCATGGCCGGCGGCCCAGACAACATGCCGTGGCCGACCGAGTTGCGTTTCACCAGCGGCACGGACGGAGGCAAACCACCTCTCTTAGCGGTCAGTCGTGCCGTGGACGAAAGTGGTTATCTAATTGTGCCGTGGACCATTGATGGCCGCGGTCGAATGATGGGCACCTCCGCCACCCTCATCGAGCGCCCCCGTCCCTACAATCTGCTCGTCGAATTGGCTCGCGGCAAAGTCAATCAGATTCGCTGTCAAGCGTTCGACTGGCGCTCCGGTGGCTTGCAGTTGTCGCCGGAACTGGAACAGCAAATCCATGCCGCCAGCCTGGCGTTCGCGGGAGCCATCACCGGCGAGCAAGCCAGCCAGCAAGCTCAGGTCGCTCTCGATCTGGCCTACCAGTCCGCCGAGCGACTCGTTCGCGCCTATGTGCGACAAGTCTTTCAGATTCGCCATCAGCGCCAGACGAAACTCGACACGACGCTGGCCTGCCGTCTGGGCACGGCCGTCCCTCCGCCCAACTTGGCCTCTCCCCTGGTGCCCGCTTTCAACAGCGTCTGTCTCCCTTTCTCGTGGAACAACATTGAGAACGAGGAAGCGACGTATCATTGGGACGAGTGCGATGCGCTGTTGGACTGGGCGCTCAAGCAAAAACTGAACGTGTCGGCCGGGCCGCTCATCGATTTTTCGTCGGCGCAGTTGCCAGCTTGGTTATGGCTGTGGGAGCGCGATGTACCCAGCCTGGCGGCGTTCATGTGCAAGTTCGTCGAGACGGCCGTGCGCCGCTATCGCGGTCGCATTCGCCGCTGGCAGCTGACGGCGGCCAGCAACTGTGGCAGTGTGTTGTCGCTGTCGGAGGACGATTTGCTCGGCCTGACCTATCGCCTGGCCGAGGCCGCTCGCCAGGTCGATCCCTCGCTGGAGTTGGTCATCGGCATCGCCCAGCCGTGGGGCGAGTACATGGCCTTGGCCGACCGCACCCATTCGCCGTTCATCTTCGCCGACACGCTCATTCGCTCCGGTCTGAACCTCGCCGCCCTGGATGTGGAACTCGTCATGGGCGTGACGCCGCGCGGCAGCTACTGCCGCGACCTTCTCGAAGTGTCCCGTCTGCTCGATTTGTATGCGCTGCTGGGCGTCCATCTGCGTGTCACGCTCGGCTATCCGTCGTCGGCCCACGCCGATGCCGACGCCGACCCCGAGTTGCGCGTCGAGGGTGGTCACTGGGGCGAAGGATTCACGCCCGAGGTGCAGGCCGCTTGGGTGTCCGATGTCACCGCCCTGGTGTTGTGCAAACCTTACGTGCAGAGCGTCCAGTGGGCGCACTTCCGCGATACGGAAGCCCATCAATTCCCGCATTGCGGCGTGTTCGATGCCAAGGATCACGCCAAACCCGCCTTGCAGAAACTCCGCGAACTGCGCGAAACGCATCTCAAATAATTCACGGCCAGCCCGCAGCGCAAGCAAGAGAGTAAGGGCAAGCGGCGAACCATGAACTATAGTTGCGCATGATTCGCGCGCTGCTTCCCACCGATCGCTGGACGCGGGCCTTGCTGGCACCGGCCTTAGTGTTTATCGCCACGGCCATCGACCGCAACTATCAGACCGATTTGTGGCACCATCTGGCGCGCGGCCGAGCCATCGTCACCGAGGGCCGGCTGCTCAACAACGATTGTTTCACCTACACGGTGTCCGGCCAGCCCTTGCAAGACGTGAACTGGGGCTGGCAGGTAATGGCCTATCATCTGTATACGCTGGGCGGGCTGCCGCTGGTTCAGGTGGCGAACTCCGCCATTCTGACGCTGATGATGGCGGTACTCGTCGCGCTGGCTTGGCGGCTTTCCGGCTCGCTGATCGCCGCGAGCGCCGTGGGCGTCTTCGCTTTTTTCGGACTGTGGCAATTGCTCATCATCCGGCCGCAGACGCTTTCGCTGCTGTTGTTCGTCATCCTGTACGGCGTCCTGGAGGGCGCGGCGCGTCGTCGCTGGTTGCTGCTTCTGCCGCCGCTGCTGATGGCGATGTGGGTGAATGTGCATGGCGGATTCCCCATCGGTCTGGTGCTGATCGGCTGCTACGTGCTGGCGGCTGTGATCGAGAGATTTTGGCGCGCCAGCCCGCAGCGCCAGCAAGGGATTCCCTTGCTGGCGCTGCGGGCTGGCAGCCTGATCGCCAGCGTCGCCGCCACGCTTGCCAATCCCTACGGCTGGCACGTCTACGAATACGTGGGGCTGACCTCAAATGCCGCCTCCGGTCGGCGCATCGACGAATGGCTGCCGCCCGGTCTGAACACGCTAACCGGCAAGGTGTGGGTGTTGTCGCTGCTCCTCCTGCTGGCGCTGTTCGCTCGGTCGAGGCGACGACCGCGCTGGACGGAGATTTGCCTGATCTTTGGTTTCTTGCCGCTGGCCTGTGGTTCCGTTCGCATGGTGGCCTGGTGGCTGCTCGTTTGCACGCCCATCCTCGCCGCGCAGTTAACCGACCTGTGGCCGCGCTTGCAGCAACTCGATACGGAAGACCGTCCCTCGCTTGGCAACGCGGCCGTCTGCGGGATCCTCGTCCTAACGATGGTTCTGAGTTTGCCCTGGCTCGAAGCGTTCAATCCGATCCTATCTCGTCCAGGACGAGCGCATCGCACCGAGGCCGATCTGCAAGCGATCGCCGATCGTCTGAGCGTTGAGCGGCCGGGCGGCCGCATCTTCACGCGCTTCGCCTGGGGCGAGTATATGGGCTGGAGCCTGGCTCCGCGTTACACGGTTTTCATGGATGGACGAATCGAGATCATACCCGATGAAGTTTGGCTGCAATACGGCGCGGTGACGCGCGGCCGCGCGGACTGGGAAGACATCCTGGCCCATTACGATGTCGATTGCCTGCTGTTGGATGCGAGTGGCTATCACCACGATCTGTTGCCGTTGGTGGAGCGCTCGCCGCTGTGGCGACAGGTAGGCCGGCAGGGCGATGCCGTCCTGTTCGCGCGATGCGGGACGAGTCTCGACAAGACGCGGAAAATCGCCGACCTGGCCCGTTAATCCTCGTTAACCTTGTTGACATCGACCGTATCCATTTCTTAAGGCTTTCCGCCTCGCGGCGAACGCCGGTTCGCCGCCCTTTTCGCCTCAACTGATTACCCATACGACAGAAACGTCAACCCGGCCGCCGAGAGTTCTTTCGGCACGAAACATGCTTTCGTGTCGATAGGTGCATTCAGGGGTATTGGCGGTACGACAAGCAATTTCGCGAGGGGAACTGGCTTCTGAGCAACGGCCCAATAGGATAAGCGAGGAGCCGGTACTGGCCTCCCTCACGATTGAACTCACGCCCTTCTTCGCCTCGACCTTCCGGCAGGGTTCACTACCTTCCTTGCCAATTCACTCTCGCCTCAACGACGAACGAGAGTCGCCGCGTTCACGGTGTCGCCGCGCGCGAACGAGCGAGACCGCGCATCCCCTGATCTCTCCTTCGCCTGTTTTGACAACCCCATTAGAGGAATGACATCATGTCGAGCGTCTGGTCCCTGTTCTCCCGCCGCCCCTCCCCCATCCGCCGCGCCCCGAAACCGCCGTCTCATCGGTTGTTCCTGGAGCAACTTGAGGAACGTGTCGTCCTCGACGCCCACATCGGCAACGCCACGTATGCGACGATCCAGGCAGCGGTTAACGCCGCCTCGGCGGGGAACATCATCACGGTTGATGCGGGAACCTATGCGGAAAAGGTGACCGTCAATAAGGCCGTCACTATTGAGGGTGCCCAGGTCGGCGTCGCCGGACAATCGCCCAACCGCACCGGCAACCCCGCCACGGAGTCGGTGGTAACAGGAGCCAGCGGTTCCACGTCGTTCTACGTCACGGCCTCCGGCGTGACGATCGATGGCTTCACGGTGGAAGACGCGACCAACGCGAACAATTTCGGTTTCGGCATCCTCATCGCCGGCGGCGTCTCCGGCACGCACATCCAGAACAACATCATTCAGAACAACATCGCCGGCATCGGACTGGCCAACGGCAGCGGCGGCCAAAGCGTCATTCAGGATAACCTCATCCGCAACAACAACGAGCCTGGCCCTGGGTCCGGCACCGGCATCTATAGCGATCAGTTCGTCGCCGGCGGTTCGCTACAAAACGTCCTCATCCAGAATAACGTCATCAGCGGCAATCAAAACGCGGGCATTGGCCTCAGCAGCACCGACCCCAACCAACCCGCCTCCAACATCCTCATTTCCGGCAACACGCTCGATTCCAATGGCCGGCAAATCTACCTGTACTCCACGGTGTCCTCCAGCATCACCGGCAACACCATCACCAATACCACCACGCCCACCGACGGCGGCACCAGCGTCGGCATTGGTCTGTTCGGCAACGACACCAACATCAACATCACCAACAACCTTTTGGCGGGCGGCACCAAGTACGGCGTGCGTATCGGCAATTTCAACACCGGTGCCAACAGCAACGTCACCCTGAACGACAACAGCATCTCCGGCTTCCCCACGGGCTTGCACCTCGATCTCAACGGGTATAGCGGCCTGCTCAACGCCTCCGGCAACTTCTGGGGATCGGCCACCGGACCTGCCTCCCCCAACAATCCGGGCGGCACCGGCGAAAGCATCGACGACCCCAGCCATCAGGTCGGCTTCACGCCGTGGTTGAGCAGCGGCGCCAACGGCGTCGCGTCCGGCCAAACGGGCTTTTCGGGCGATCAAGGATCGCTTATCTCCAGCAATCCTCCCGCGCCCAGCCCCGGCGGTCCCGGTGGCAACGGTGGCCATGCCGATCTGTTGTCTACCCTGAAACAACAGCTTGCCCGCGACATTTTTGTGGCTCAGCAAATCCAAGGCGATCTGGCAGGGGCGACGCAGTCGTTGAGCGCCTGGTTCACGCTGGCCAGTCTACATTCTCGCCGAGAGGCCGTGGCCCTGGTGTTAGACGAGATAAGCCTGACATTCGGCAGCGTGTTGGCCCTGGAGGAAGGGATACTAGGCATCTCGGATCCCGCTCTGCTCAATAGGCTTGATGGGCTGGAGTCGGCGATCGCCAACAATCCCCTTACGCCGACGCAGGCCGGCCAACAGATCATCAGTCTGACCGGTGCCCTGGTCGTGGCCGAGGGACTGTAGTACCCCGAACTTTTTGATTAGCCCCTAGCGCCAGCGAGGGAATCCCTTGCTGGCGCTGCGGGCTGGCATAGCGAACCCCTTCGGCGCATCTGTTTGCGACCGCGATCTTGTTCGCTCCGCGCGATGCCTGTATGCTCTGATAGTCCGGGCGTGTACTGAACTCTCGCAACACCCTGGGAGGCGGAGATGGCACCGACTTTCAAACAGTTAACCGACTTCTTACTGGAATTAGGCACGGAACAAGTCAGCCATACGGACAAGTCGTATTTGGCTCACGTCATCGGCGTATACAACGACATGAAAGCGCATGGCTGCACGGAAGACCTGTGCCGCGCCGGTATGTTCCACTCGATCTACGGCACCGAGCGATTCCAGCGCTTCGCTCTGCCGCTGGAACGCCGCCCCGACGTGCGGGCGCTCCTCGGCGAACGGGCCGAGCGCCTCGCCTATCTCAATTGCGCCATGGACCGCCCTTCCTTCGATCAGGCGCTCGTGGGCAGCGAGGAACCGTATCGCTTCCGTGATCGCATCAGCGGCGACCAAGTCCAACTATCGGAAGACGAGTTAACGGATCTCTGTAAGATTCATTTGTATGACTGGCTGGAACAGGTGCCGCGTTCGCAACAGTGGGATTATCGGCGTGAGGCGTATCGCCGCATCGCCAACCGGTTGGGCGGCGTCGCCCTGGAGTCTTATGACCGCGTCTACGGGGTGGAGACGGAAGCCTCCGCGAAACGTAAACAAGATTGCGGTTAGCCCAGGTAGTCGCCCAGGAAATAGCGGGCGATCGAGAAATAGATGACGATGCCGGTCACATCGACGAAGGTGGCCACGAACGGGCTGGAGGCAATGCCGGGGTCCACGCCCAAACGCCGAAAGAACAGCGGCAGCATTGAGCCAACCAATGTACCCCATAGACAGATCGACGCCACGGCCAGCGAGATGACCAGCGACAACCTGTAGCGATCGACGGGAGGATGATAGACCTTGCACTTTTCAGGAAACTTGTAGAGTACGCGCTGAGGGTCTGCCGGGTCAGGGATTGTCGTCACGGTCGTATTCTCGGGTAGGGCAACGCGGATGTCGTGATCGTCGATCATGCTCTGTTCCAGCCCCTTGGGAATGTGGACGATCGTGACGGGTTTTTTCCACCACAGTGACCCCTCGGATTCTGTTTTCTGAACCAGGGCAATCTCCTTGTTCATCTTGACCTGAAATTGTTCCGGTCGCGGTGGCGAACTGCTGCGCACACTCTTGGGCGTCAGGGCGGCGCGGCCGAAGCCGATGACGCCCAGCGTAATGCCCAGCACCAATCCCATCGCTATTTCGTGTCGCAGCACACGCAGCCAGTCCTTGCCCGTGACCTGGCCCAAGGCCATGGCGCGGGTGATGAGCGTGGCGGCCTGCGAACCGGAATTGCCGCCCGTGGAGATGCACAACGGCACGAACAGGCTCAGCACCACCACGGCGGCGATGGCATCCTCGAAGGTTGACAACGCCGTGAACGTGAGCAATTCGGCCCCAAACAAGCAGGACAGCCAGAACGCGCGCTTCCACCAGATTTTCACGAAACTGGCTTCGAGATAGTTCTCGGCCAGCGGAGCGACGCCGCCCATGCGATGCACGTCTTCGGTCGCCTCCGACACCACCACATCCATCACGTCATCATAAGTGACGATGCCGACCAGACGTTTCTCCTCGTCGAGTACGGGGATAGCCAGCAAGTCGTAATGCGTCATTTCCTGGGCGACCTTCTCGCGGTCATCGGTGACGAACACGGTCAGCGGCTGCGCATCCATCAATTCGGTGATGGGCGCTCGCCGCGGCGCCAGGATCAACTCGCGCAGCGTCAGCACGCCGAGCAGACGCCGCTGGTCATCGACGACGTACACATAATAGATCGTCTCGCTGTCAGGCGCTTGCAGACGCAGACGGTCCAAAGCCTGCTCGACGTTAATGGTGGCCGGCACCCAGGCGTAATCGGTCGTCATCAGAGCGCCGGCCGTGTTTTCCGAGTACTTAACCAGCGTGGCGATGTCGCGGCGGTCGGCCTCATCGACCAGGCGGAGCAGACTCTCCACCACCTTGGGATCGAGATGACGCAGCAGGTCGGCGCGATCGTCGTGCGACATCTGTTCGATCAGCCGGGCCATGTGCGGCCGACCCGTGCCCTCGACGAGCTGTTCCTGCCATTCCAGCGGAAAATACACGAAAATCGCCGCCTGAATGGTGATCGACGTGGTATTGAGGAAACGCCAAACGTCTTCGACCGTGAAGTTGTCGGCCAGCGACTCGGCAACCGTGGCCGGGTGCAGCGTCTCGCAAAACGCCTCCATCGCCGCGGTGTCGTTCTTCTCCAGCAGCAAGCGGGCTTCCGGCGTGAATAGAGGGTGCGGCATGTAGGCTTTACCTTGACTACCAGCCCGAAGCGCAAGCAAGGGAAAAGAAATACCCTTGCTTGCGCTTCGGGCTGGTAGAGTTTTATCTAAACCGGAACCTGGATCGGGAGGTTGTCAATCAAGCGCGTGCCGCCGAACTTGACGGCGAGAGCCAGCAGAATAGCACATCCCGGCACGAGTCGGCCCAGGGGTTGCAAACTGTCGGCGTCCACAACAGCGGCATAATCGAGTACCGCACCCGTGGCGGATGCAATGCGTTCCATCATCGCCTGACGCACCACGGCGGCGTCCCGCTCTCCCGCCTCGATCCGCCGCCGAGCTTCCACAAGAGCGCAATGGAGGACCACCGCCTCGCGGCGCTCGTCCGCTTCAAGATACTGGTTGCGCGAACTGAGAGCCAGACCATCCGCCTCGCGGACGATAGGACAGACACGCACCGCGACGGGCACGTTGAGATCGCGCACCATCTGCTGAATGATGCGCGCTTGCTGGGCGTCCTTCTGGCCGAAATAGGCGCAATCGGGCTGCACCAGATTGAACAACTTCAAGACGATCGTGGCGACGCCGCGAAAGTGCCCCGGACGGGCCGCGCCGCACAACACCTCTTGTAAGCCTGTCACCTCGACGAAGGTACGATAACCGGGCGGATACAGGAGAGCCGGTTCCGGGTGAAAGACGAGATCGACGCCCGCTTGCTCGCACAGTTCCAGATCGCGCTCCAGCGGACGCGGATAACGCTGCAAGTCCTCGTTCGGCCCAAACTGTGTTGGATTGACAAAGATAGACACGACGACAAACCTCGTCTCGGCCCGCGCTGTCTCGATGAGACGAAGGTGTCCTTGATGCAACGCTCCCATCGTCGGCACCAGCCCGACGGTTAGACCGCGATGGCGCGCGCCGGCGATGGCCTCGCGCAGCGGAGGGATGTCCGTCACGACGCTGGGTTTCATGGCGCGTTCTCCAGGATGTCGGCGGCTTGGGGCGTGCCGCGCGCGGCGAGCAACAAATGGAGATAGGAACGCGGCTCCAAATCGGTCAGACCCAGCGCGGCGGCGGTTTCCGTCAACACCGTTCGCACTTGATCCACCTGTTCTTCCGGGGCGAGAATCTCAACCTCGGCGAATCGACCCAACTCGTCAACCTCGTCCAGACACACCGTTAGGGCGAAGGCATCTTTCTGGAGATGACGCATGCGGCGATGTTTGCGGACCACGGCGACCGGACGATAGCCGAGGTGCGTCAACAGCTGCATGAACTGCTCGGCCGCCTCATCGCCGTCGCGCAGAGGAATCTCCAGTTCAGTGCGGACTTTCACGTTCCCCGCGCGTTTGGGGCCTTTGTACGTCAGGAAGTTCGCTTCCCCGATGCGGCGCAGGCGGAACGCCTCATCGGTGCGCGCGAAGTCGCGGTCGGGGGCATTGAAATAGTGATCGGCCTCGGTTTGCTCTTCGCCCGGACGCGCACCCCATTCGGCCAGGCGGCGCTCGATGGCGTCAAAGTCGGCGTGAGCGAATTTTTGTTCCATTTCGAGCATGATTGGAGTCCCGATTGCGACAAAACCTGCCAGCCCGCAGCGCCAGCAAGGGGAAGTCATCCCCCTTGCTGGCGCTGCGGGCTGGCAAGCAAGGAGAATGATAGTTCGTCGTCGGAGTTCTCACTTCGCGCATTCTAATGCTCGACGGCATTCACCGCAAAGTCCACTCTTCCTCGCGGTGCGAGAGGCAATTCGGCTACCCTCAGGCCCGCGATGCACACGCCCGGAAAATCCGGTAGAATCAAGGTAAGACTCCCGCGTGGGATTCCGGGAGTTTGACTGTGTTTCCGTTCGGAGCGAAAGTGCATATGAGCGAGAGCCAACAGGGAGACGGCGTCTGGCGGACGGTTTGCCGCATCGGTGAGTTGGCCGAGGGGGAGGGCAAAACCGTGACGGTCGGCGGCCGGCTCATCGCCGTCTTCCACAGTCAGGGCGGCTATCAAGCCATCGATGATACCTGCCCGCACATGGGTGCCTCGCTCAGTGGCGGCTATGTCGAGGAAGGCATTGTCACCTGTCCCTGGCACGCCTGGCGTTTTCGGCTGTGCGACGGTGTATGGGCGGATAATCCACGCATCAAGATCGACTCCTATCCGGTGCGGGTGGAAGGCGAACTGGTGCAGATTCAGGTGAGCGAAGGGACGAGCAACAAGAAATAAAGGGCGAAGCCGATGAGATACCTTCGCGGACTGTGCGGATTCGCCGTGTTATCGGGCGGAATCATGCTAACGACCGCGGCCGCGCAGACTCGGCGTGCCCCGGAGTTACTGCCTCACCCCGAGGCCAAATTCGTGCCGCGCTTCGAGGCCGTGGCCGAGACGAAGCTGCTCATGGAAGGATTGGCCCATCCCAATTATCGCGCTCTGGAAAAGCATCTGGAGGGCAAAGGCCCGCAAGACGGCGATACCTGGATGTTCGCGCGCGGGCAGGCACTGTTGATCGCCGAGACAGGCAATCTGCTGCTGTTGCGTCCGCCGCGTAATGACGGTCGAGATATGTGGATGCGCCGCGCCATGGACCTGCGCGCGTCGGCGACCGACCTTAGCCGCCGGTTGGCCAACCACGATTTGCAACGTAGCCGCACCGCCTTGAGCGATCTGGCGATCAAGTGCAACAATTGCCATCAGGCTTTCCGGGTGCCAACGCGCATCGGCCCTCGCGCCGACCCCGCACCGCCAGAGTAAGGACGAGCGGACAAACCCTGCCAGCCCGCAGCGCCAGCAAGGGACATTCCCTTGCTGGCGCTGCGGGCTGGCGAACCCTCTACCAGTCGCCCGTTCGCCGACAAGTGCTTGACAACACGGGCGTTGACCTTTAGCTTGTGGCCTGATACCGGCGGTTTTTCGTCAAGATTGATCGCCGAACCGCGAATGATTGTATAAAGGCAATGTCGCGTAACTCAACCACGCACCGTTCAGGCGAGAACCATCCATGTCCGTCGTGCAACCGCAAACTCCACCGCCCGCCGCCGCGGCCAACAACCGCCAAATCACCATCGTCAGCCATTCCACCCTGTTCTATTGGTGGCCGGTCTGGGCGGTCGGCTTCCTGCTGGGCATTCTGTCCCTCATGTGGGGATCAAAAATGGCGATCCTGCCAAAAGACACAGAGGTGGTTCGCGGGGCCGAAGTGATTGGCCCGACGAAGGAAGGCAAGGTAACCACCTACCGAGACCGGGAGGTATTGGTTTTGCCCGCCGCCGATGACAAGCATCCCGATCACAAACTGTCCGAGAACCCCCTCCGTTTGCACATTGCCAAGGGCAAGAACTTCGGCGTGCTGTTCGCCACAGTCTTGCTGCTGGTCATCGTCATCACCAACGTGCCGCTGCGCGGCATGTGGTCGTTCATGGTGATCTTCGTCGTTATCGCCCTATCGATCATCTTCGCCCTGGCCGGTTGGTGGGAACACATTCTGCGCCACCTGAGCTATCTCGACATCCGCATCAACGCCGGCGGTTACTTCTTCATCTCCGGTATCCTGTTTCTCCTCTGGCTGTTCACCGTGTTGCTCTTCGACAAACAGGTTTACATGGTCTTTTCGCCGGGTCAGTTCAAAGTGTGTACCGAGGTCGGCGGCGGCGAGAAGGTTTACTCGACCGTCGGCCTTTCGCTGGAGCGCCAACGCAGCGATTTGTTCCGTCACTGGGTTCTCGGCCTGGGTTCGGGCGATTTGATCGTCAAAACGTCGGGCGCGCAGGCCCATCATTTCGAGATGGCCAATGTCCTGTTCGTCGGTCGAAAAGTTCAGCAGATCGAAGACATGGTCCGCACGATCCCGGATCGATAGGATTGCCAGCCCGCAGCGCCAGCAGGGGATTGAATTATCCTTGCTGGCGCTGCGGGCTGGTAAGGATCGTACAAATCTACTCCTTTTTGTCTTCCATCGGCTCCTTGATGGGCTGGATGAAAAACGCTTGCGGAGGATTTTTGGCGGCCCCCAGTTTCGCCGCGTGTTCCTCGGCTTCCTTACGTTTGGGATACTCGAAGGTCGCCACCCGCTGATTCGAGTTGTTGAAAACACCCCAAACGAGCTTCATGCGCACATGCTTGACCGCGCGCGTCCGCTTGGGCTTGGCTTCCTTGACGACCTTCTTTTTCTTTTTAGGGGCTTCCTCTTCGTCTCCTTCGTCGCCCTCGTCGTCGGAATCGGCCGAGGCTGCTTCGTCGTCTTCCGTTTCTTCCTCGTCGCCCTCAACTTCGTCTTCCGATTTGCGGCGCTCGGCCGCTTCAAAATCGGCGCGGAGATCCTTGCGATTCAAGATTCGTCGGGCCACGCGATTTCCTCCTGCTCAACGCCTTTTTAACATCACTGGATTTGCTGGTACACTTCGCCAACCGATGGGATAGAATAGCCCGCCATGCTAACCCTGACAAGGGATGTCCGAGGGTTTGCCGACCGGCGAGACGCCGGTCCCACCAACCCAGACCGGCGAGACGACTTGCTCAAATCTGCGCTCCCATGTCGTATTGCTGTTCGTCCTCGCGGACGCCGCCCATGCCGTCGCCGATTGAGCGATAATCCTCGACGATTTCGATCGAACGCAGGAACTTCACCATCTTGAAGCCCAGCTTGGTCTCGAAGCGGACTCGCAACGGAGCGCCGTTCTGGATCGGCAATTCTTGACCATTGAGTTCGTAGGCGAGAATCGTTTGCACATGGTTGGCGATGTCCAGGTTGACACATTCATAATAGATGTTGCCGCTCTTCTCGTGCATGGCAAAGGAAGTGAACACCACAAAACGAGCGCCGGGCAAAAGTTTGCAGCGCTGAAGGATTTCACGCAGACGCACGCCGCCCCAACGGCCAACCGAAGTCCAGCCCTGAATGCAGTTGTGCATCGTCGTCTGTTCCTGCTTGGGCATGGCTCGTAAATCCGCCAGCGAGAGCTTTTGCGGATGCTCCACCATGCCCTTGATCTCCAGCCGATAGTCGGCGAACTGCTTGCTCAGCAGGTGTTCGTAGGTGTCCTCGTCGCCCTTGGCCTGCGGGTAAGCGGTGATCGGCGGATAGCCGTTGGTTCGGAAGTAGGGCGAAATGTCCTTTTCCGTGTATTCCTGAACCGACTTCAGGTTATGCAGCAGCGAGTTGCGGATCGGAGCGACGATCGAGGAGAGAACCAGGTGAACGCCCCGCTTCCTCTTTTCCGAGAAGTAGGTGGCCGCCACATGAAAAAGCACGACGGCGACGACGATGCTCACACCAAGACCCACGCCCAGCCAACTCCCTTCCGAGTGTGATTGGTTCAAGATCATCTTGTCCATCTCCTTGGCGAAGTTGTGCCAGAAGACCATGATGATGTGGATCACGAAAAAGATGCCAATCATCACCAAGCCGAGGAAGTGCAGGCTCCGCGCCGCCTGCCGGTTGCCGAACAGTCGGCCATACCAGGGAAAGCGGGCCAGCAGCGAAGGCGACTGTGCCAGGCCGGTCAGAATCTGGAAGGGCACCAGGAAGAAGATGAGGCCGAAATAGGTGAGCTGTTGCAGGGCGTTGAAGGGCAGATAGCCAGGACCAATCGAGAAGCGTGGATCATCCGGTTCCGGTGTCCCGAGCTTGAGGTATTCGAGCATCGCTCGGCCGGCGCAAGGGAAAATATCCCAGGAGGTCGGCACCAACCGCTGCCATTGTGGCGACGTGAACAATACGAGGAGATAGAGGATGCCGACAATCAGCCAGCAGGGGGCGCTGAAGAAGTGCCAGTAGCGGCCGAGGCCGAGGTTCTCTTTTCCCGGCAAGGCCAACCAGCTGGGCCAATGGCCTTCCTCATCGGAGGAACACCACATCCGATCGTTGGGCAATTTCTTCCGCAGCAAATCCAGCCACTCGCTGCCCGGCCAGGCGTGGATGTTCCAATAGAGCTTGGGATGTGCCGACAAGATTGCCAGCCCGCTGCGCACGAGAAGGGTGACAAATAGAAGGTTAAACCAGTGCGTCAACCGCACGCCGAGGGGATAGCCAAGCTCGTCCATTGTCTTTCATTGCTCCTCATTCTCCAGACCTTCGGAGGAATGCTACCGCGCCGCCTCGCTCGATTCCGAATGACCGCGTTGAAACAGGTTGGTAACTAATCGGCCGAGCGCACGCTCCGAGAGATGTCCCAGAAGGTCCGCCCAGCGGACGACGCCCTGTATGCGTCGATCCGAGTCGATGACCGCCACGCCCGCATCGGTGAACTTGTCCAGCAGCACATCGAGCCGGGAATCCGCCGCAACGGTTGGCACATCGACGTTCATCAGGTCTTTCACCGTCAGCCGGCCGTGACTTTCGCCGTGCTCCGCCACGGCTAAGGCCACGGCGCGGTCGGTCAGCAGGCCGACGACTCGGCCATCGGTGACGGCAAAGACAGCCGAGGCGGCGGCATCGCGCAGGATGCGAACGCCTTCGGTGATCGAGGTATCGGGCGAGCAGGTGGGTGCGTCGCGCGCCATCACGTCGGCGATGGTCAGCATGGGATTGAACAAGTCCGCTGGCGTGACCAGTGGTACCGGCTGGGGATGCGAGGTGGGAGATGGCTCCCAGGGATGGGTCTTCTGCCATTCATTGGTATTTACAGGCACGGATAACTCCTCCTGGATGAGAGTGACAGGCCAGAGTCACTCCTTCCTTCGCGGTGAGATGAGGCGAGTTGTTTTTTGGGATGCTCTCCTCTTGGGGCACAAGAAAAAAGTTAGCAATGCTCGTGCCAACCAGCTCGGAACGCCAGCGACGGGTTGCAAGATACCCACCGCCGGCGCTCCGTGCTGGTTGCTTATCCGCCGCGTGATCTCCTATCATAACTCGCACCGAGGCAAGCGGTTTAGACGATCGGCTGCGGAGGAGACAGTCATGACGGAAATGCGGCGGTTTACGCTGGTGGATGGTCTGCTCCTGATCGCGATTGTCGCCTTGGCGGCGGGAACACGCGCCGGCTACCTGATCTCGTGCGCCGATTACGCTCGTAACGCCGGCCCGCTGCTCGTGGAGACGCCGCCGGCGGAACTGGAAAAACTCGTCAGCAATCTCAAGGACAAGCAAAGTTTCGCCAGTCGCGCTCCCTTCGCCACGGAGGAGAAGGAGACTGCGCAGGTGGCGCCCGGTTATCCCTGGCTGGTGTCGGCGGTGGCTCGCGTGGTCGATCCGGCGGCGCGAGACAGCACGATGCGCTGGCTCCAGTGCGCTCTGGGTGCGCTCACGGCCGGGTTGTATTTCCTGTTCGCGCGCCGAGCGTTTCGGAGTCGGGCCGTCGCTACGTTGACGGGGCTTTTCTGCGCCGCGCATCCATTCTGGATACTCGATACGGCCGCGCTGGCCGATGGCGTGGCGGCGACATTTCTTCTGGCCTTGTCTCTGCTCCTTGGTTTGCGCGCCAGCCAGACAAGCGGACCTTTGACCAGTCTGTTGTTCGGTCTATCTCTGGCAGCGTTGGCTCTGGTGCGCGCGGCGTTCTTGCCGTTCGCCTTCGTGGCTCTGGCGTGGTTTTTGTGGCGCAGCCGCGGTTTGACACGCGGTTGGTTGTGTGCGCTGCTCGCTTTTCTCGGCTTTGTCAACGGTCTGGCGCCCTGGACGTTTCGCAACTGGCAACTCTACGGTGAGCCGGTTCCGATCGTCGATTCCGCATACTATCACCTGTGGATCGGCAACAATCCCCACGCGACCGGAGGCCCCGTGAGCGAGCAAGCGATGCGCGATGCGCCGGTCGAGGAACTGAGCCAGATTCCTCGCTCCACCGATCGTTACGCTCGCCTGAGTGGGTTGATCGGCCAGGAGATGCACGATCATCCGGTCGAAACGGTGCGCCGCCGTCTGCGGGCCGGGCTGGATTTCGTCTTCGGCGAGCGTTGGTTTATCGAGGGACGATTGGCCGACCGCGCGGGTTCGGAAGAGTCGATGCCGACCTGGCTGGCGTGGTCGTATCCGGTGGTACTCGAAAGCACGTTGCTGGGCTTGGTGGTGCTGGCGTTGCTCGGCTGGCGCTGGACGTATGGCTGGCGTTCGAGCGCGTTGCCGGCGTCCTTGGCCGTGTTCTGGATTCCGTTGCCGTATGTGCTGAGCCACGCCGAGGCTCTATCGGGACCGCGTTTGCCGCTCGATGGAGTGCTGTTGTGTTACGCGGCCTTCGCCCTGGCGTGCCTGCTCCCCGTGCGCGGATATTTGTGGGCGGGCGAGTCGGAAGCGGACGGCCGTTGATCGAGTTAGCCCCGTAACATCATGTTCCTGGCTGTATCTGCTGCTGAAATTCCTCCAAAGAGGTCGCGGCGAGTCCCTGGCGAAACCATTGCTGTTGATCCACGGAAGAAGAAGCCAACGAGGAAGAAGTTTCCATGACGGATCACGATCGCGATCTAGCAACGGCATTTGACGAACAGGCGGCCCAGTTCGAGCGCGCGTCGGTGCGGAGTAATCCAGCGGCGTTGGCGCGGCTGCTTCAGATGGCGAGCCTGCCCGCAGGCGGGAGAATACTCGATGCGGGTTGCGGCCCCGGCTTGGTTAGCGAAGCGCTGTTGCAGGCCGGCTATCAGGTGGTTGGAGTCGATCTTTCCGCGGAGATGATCGCCCGTGCCCGCAAGCGGTGCGCTCGCTTCGGCGAGCGTGCATTGTTTGAGCAAAAGTCCATTTTTGATGCGTCACTGATCGGCCCCTTCGATGGCACGTTGTCGCGGTTGGTTCTCCATCACACGACGGACCCTGCTGCATTCCTTCGCCGGCAAGTGGAATTGCTACGCCCCGGCGGCGTCGTGATGGCGTGCGATCACACAACGGACCCAGACAGCGCCCGTGCCGACTGGCATCAGCGTATCGAGCGCGACCGAGACCGCACCCACACGCGCAGCCTGACGGCGGGCCAACTGATTGATCTGTTGGCCGGTGCCGGAGTGACCGACTTGCGGCTCACCGAGGAGCCGCTTGAGTTGGACTTCGACGAATGGTTCGATCGCGGTACACCGGTGGAGGACAAGGAAACCGTGCGTCGATTATTGTTATCCGGCCCCTCCGCGCGTGGATTTCATCCACGGCGGATGGAGGATGGTCGGGTGCGCATTGAGGGCTGGCTCGCGCTGGTGCGGGGCGTCAAACCGACATTGGGCTAAGGAAGACATAAGAGATAGCGATATGCAACAAACTGCGATTTGCCGAGCTTGAAGCAATCATCGTGCAAGCTGAGCAAATGCGGAAAAATGCCTGATAGCGAAGGGCGTGGTTTCAGACTCATGCCTTCGTGTGAGTTACTCGCGAATCCATAGGAGATATTTGTACAATAGTGGTATGGATGCCGCCGATCCCCTGGACTTGTTTCTCCCTCCAGTGCAGCGTTGGTTTCGCGCCGCGCTCGGTGAGCCGACGGCCGCGCAACGCCTCGGCTGGCCGGCCATCGCCGCCGGACAGAACACGCTCATCCTCGCCCCCACCGGCTCCGGCAAGACGTTGGCCGCGTTTCTGGCGTGTCTCGATGCGCTCTGGCGACAACCATCTTTGCCGCGTGGCGTGCGTGTCCTTTATATTTCGCCGCTGAAAGCGCTCAACAACGATATCCATCGCAATTTGCAAGCACCCCTCGAAGGGATTACGCAGACAGCGAATGACATGGGATTGTCATTGCCAGCGCTGGAGGCGGCCGTGCGCACCGGCGACACGCCGGCGGCCGAGCGCCAGCGTCTCATCCGCCGGCCGCCGCATATTCTCATCACCACGCCCGAATCGCTGCATTTGCTGCTGACCTCGCGCGCCCGCGAGACGCTTCGCGGCATCACACACTGTATCGTCGATGAGATTCACGCGCTCTGCACGAATAAGCGCGGTGTGTTTCTGGCCTTACTGCTGGAACGCCTGCAAGCGCTTCAACCAGCCCGCAGCGCAAGCAAGGGAACGAGTGACCCTTGCTCGCGCTGCGGGCTGGCAGGTTCGGGATTCGTCCGTATTGGCCTCTCGGCGACCCAGCGCCCGTTGGAAGAAGTCGCCCGCTATCTCGGCGGCAGCGAACCGGACGACGAAGGCAACTGGCAACCGCGCTCCGTGACCATCGTGGATGCCGGCATGCGCAAGGATCTCGATTTGCGCGTCCTCAGTCCCGTCGATCAATTCGGGCCGCTGCCGGAGAAATCGATTTGGCCATCGATCTATCGGCTGCTCGGCGACGAAATCCGCCAGCATCGTTCGACCATCGTGTTCGCCAACAATCGCCGCGCCGCCGAGCGCATCACGGCGTTTCTCAATGATGACGAAGAGATTGCCCGCGCCCATCACGGCAGCGTTGCCCTGGAAGTACGGCAGCAGATTGAGACGGCGCTCAAGGAGGGCCGACTGCCGGCCGTGGTAGCGACCGCATCGCTCGAACTCGGCATCGACATGGGTGCGGTCGATCTGGTGTGCCAGGTCGAATCGCCGGGCAATGTCGCGCGAGCGTTGCAGCGCGTCGGGCGAGCCGGGCATCTGGTCGGGCAAAAGAGCAAGGGCCGGCTCATTCCCAAGACGCAGGCCGATTTGCTCGAACAAGCGGTCCTGGCCCGTGAGATGGTGGCTGGCCGCGTCGAGGAAATCCGCGTGCCGATCAACTGTCTCGACGTGCTGGCTCAGCAACTTGTCGCTTGCACCGCGATGGACGATTGGAGTGTGCCGGAACTGTTCGCCCTTGTTCGCCGCGCCTATCCCTACCGCGATCTGTCACCGCAGGCGTTCGAGACAACGCTGGAGATGATTAGCGGACGTTACCGCTTCGCGGACAGTTCCGATCCTAAATTACAACCCCCCAATGCGAGACTCGCCGCGCTACAACCACGCGTCAGTTGGGATCGCGTTCACAATCGTTTGCTCGCTCTGCCGGGGAGCCAGCACATGGCCCTCATTAACGGCGGCACCATCCCCGATACAGGACAATATGCCGCCTACACCAGCAACGGCGCGCGAATCGGCGAACTCGATGAAGAATTCATTTACGAGCGCCGCGTCGGCGATACTTTCTTGCTGGGAACCAATGCGTGGCGGCTGGAAAGCATTGAGGCCGATCGCGTGATCGTGTCGCCGGCCGAGGGCGCGCCGGCGATGGTGCCCTTCTGGAAGGGCGAGAACACCGGCCGCAGTTACGATCTCGGTTGCGCCATCGGGGCATTCCTCCGCGAGCTGGCCGAACTTCTCGAACAACCGGGATGCCTCGATTGGTTACAGACTGAGTTTCATTTAGAGTCAAAAGCGGCCCGTAATATCCGTTATCATATCGGAAGACAGCTTTTGGTTGCGGGGTGTTTGCCCACGGATCGCACGCTTGTCATTGAGGCATCGCGCGATCAACTCGGCGACTGGCAAGTTGTCTTGCTCAGTCCGCTTGGCAATCGTCTGCATCTCTCGCTGCGCTTGGCCTTGGAGGGGCGATTACGTCAGCGATTGGGTTATCAGCCGCAGTGCATGCACCACGATGACGGTATCCTCATCCGGCTAACCGATACCGATGAGCCGATCATCGATCTGTTCGCGGGCTTGACGCCGGAGAATGTGGAGGGGCTGATTCTCGATGAGTTGGCCGATAGTGCCCTGTTCGCCTTACGTTTCCGGCAGAACGCGGCGCGATCGCTACTCTTGCCGCGTTTGCAGCCGGGCAAACGAGCGCCGTTGTGGCTGCAACGGCTGCGCGGCCGCGATCTGTTGCAAGTCGCTCGCCGTCATGCCGACTTCCCCATCATCGCCGAGACGTTCCGCGAATGTCTGCACGATCATCTCGACGTGCCACGCCTTCAACAATTGCTCGCGGACATCCAGGCCGGCCGTGTTAACGTGGTGACACGCCGGGCCGAGACACCTTCACCCTTCGCGGCGGGCTTGCTATTCTCGTTCACGATCGCGTTCATGTACCAGCAAGACGGCGTCGAAGCGGATGGCGACCGCGCTCACACGCTCGATCGGCAGCTGCTGGAACAGCTTGTCGCGCCGGAGCGTCAGGGCCATTTACTCGATCCGCGCGCGGTGCATCAAGTCGAGCGCCGCTTGCGCGGTGTCGGTCAACCGCCGCGCTCGGTGACAGAGATGGCCGAATGGCTACGGCGACTCGGCGATCTGACACCGGAGGAACTCGAAGGGCCGATGGCCGCATTTCTGGAGCAGCTCGAAACGGAAGGGCGAGCGTGTCGCGTTGAACTGCCGATGACGCCGGCGTTGCGCGGTTCATCCGTGCGCTGGGTAGCCGTTGAGGACGCACAAGCGTATCAACAGGCATTCGGCTTGGGGAATGCCCCTTCCGCCAGTGTGGAACAGAGGCAGGTGGCGGGAGCGACGATCCTCGCTCGCTTCCTGGCCACGCATGCCCTCGTTGGTCTGGCCGACGTGCTGGCGCGGTATCCATTCGAGCCAGCTTGGGCGCGCCGCCAGTTGGAGGAATGGGCGAAGGCGGGGCGAATTGTGACGGTGTCCGCGCCCGAAGGCGAGACGGTGCAATGGTCCGATCCGGCCAATCTGGAGCAAGTGCAGCGCGGCAGCCTGGGCATCTTACGCCGTGAGGTTGTCACCTGTTCGCCGCCGCAGTTCAGTGATTTTCTGCTGCGCTGGCAGGGACTCCATCCCGAGACGCGGCGCGGCGAAAGCGAAGGATTGGCGGATGTACTGGCGCGACTGCAAGGCTTACCGCTCGATGCGGAGGTATGGGAACGGACGGTACTTCCGTCTCGCGTGCCGGGATACCAACCGCGCTGGCTGGATGAATGGATCGCCGGCGGCGCGGGATTGTGGATCTGTCAGGGCACGCAAGCCGACGGCGGCGAAATCGGTCGGGTCGCCTTCTTCAGCCGCGAAATGCTGCGTCAGCTGCCGTTGCGCGTCGTGTCCGACGCACCGGCACTGGGCGCGGATGCCGATCGAGTGCTGGATCATCTGCGCGCGCGCGGGGCGTCGTTCCTCACCGACCTTGCGGCGGACCTTGGCATGTCTCCCGGCGCGGCGCGAGCAGCCTTGGGCGTGTTGATGCGTCATTGTATGGTGACGAACGATCACTACTCCGCTGTCCGCCATCCGCCATCCGCCATCCGCCATCCGCTACCCGCCATTGGCCATCCGCCCTCACCCAGCCGGCGAAGCGGACTGCGGACAGCGGATCGCGGACAGCGGATGGAAGGCCGTTGGTCGATCGTACCCTGGGGGCATCCCGAACCGGAGGCGCACGCCATCGCGCAGGCGGCGCTGCTATTGGAACGCTACGGCATCGTGGCTCGCGAGTTGGCTCTGCTCGATCCCTGGTTGCTGCCGTGGCGCATTCTTTATGAAGTCCTCAGCCGCATGGAACTGGCGGGCGAAGTGCGGCGCGGCTATTTCGTCGAAGGATTGTCCGGCGCTCAGTTCGCCCTGCCCGAAGCGGCGCGGCAACTACAAGAACTGCATCTGCCCTCAACGGCGACCGCACCGCCGGTGCTGCTGCACAGTATGGACCCGGCTAATCTCTACGGTTCAGGTGCGCCTTTCGATATTCCCTTGCTTGATGGCGGCACTCGGCCGCTGTTGCGTCGTCCCGGTAACTGGCTGATTCTACAGGCCGGCCGGCCGGTGCTGCTGATTGAGCAACACGGCAAACGCTTGACCGCCCTGGCCAGCGCCAGCCGCGATGAGGTGGCGGCCGCCGTCGCTTGTCTGCCCGGCATCTTCGATAATCAGCGTGGCCTGTCGGCGCGCCACAAGTTGACTGTCGAGGAGTGGAATGGCCAACCTATCACCTCATCGGAGGGCCGTGCCCTGCTGGAAACTGCCGGCTTCGTGCGCGATTATCAAGCCATGACGCTGTACGCCGTCTGGCGCTGAGAGTTTATCCCCGAAGCCGTGTTCGATCTGACGAGATCACCGCGGCGTTAGCTCGACTGTTGCTTCGGCTTATGCCGTGATACAGTGAACCCTCCGCGCGAGGTGGCTCGGAAATCGGCGCATCCGCCGCAATGACCGGGAGAGACAAATGTTTATTACCGTCGGTGAAAAGCTGTTCGGAGTCGTCGATCAGGTTCCGGGCCACTTTTATGTGGCGACGCCGTTCCTTCACATCTGCGAATTTCCCTTGGTTCCTGGCCGCAGTTACTTGGTCTTGCATGGCAGCCAAGTCGATCCGGGGCTATTTCGCAAAGGGTCGTTCGCGGGTTATTCGATCTACTGGAGCCTGAAGTCCATAGCGCTGGCGTGGTTTCGCGGCCTACTCGGGTTGCTGTCTCTGATTGCCGTCATCACGGCCGGGATAACGTATCTGGTCTATTTTAACGATAAAAAAGATCCTCAATACCTGCACATTGGCTTGGCCGCCAGCGGGACGCTCCTCATCTTCCTGGGAGCCTACTGGATCTCCCTCCGGTTGGCGGTGGCCAATCGCCGGCGGTTGGTGGCGATGGCGCGGCGTTTGGAAGGGAAATATCCTAAGGCGGCCCTCGTCGTTCAGGAATACCTCAAAGCTAGCGAATCAAACTCCCGAACTTCGGAAAATGGTTTGGTCTAGGAGCGGTAACAGAATGCCAGTAGGTCCGGCGAGCCGAGCCGGACTTTGCCTGTACAAGTGCCGCTCAGCTCGCGGCACCTACTGAATCTGTGCCGCTCGGCCAGTAGGTCCGGCGAGCCGAGCCGGACTTTGCCTGTACAAGTGCCGCTCGGCTCGCGGCACCTACTTCATTGCATTCGTGCTTTGAAGCCACGAGCGGCTTCCAAGACGGAGAGACTGATTTGCAACCGCATCCCGAATGGCAATCGGCGCAGCCGCCGCGACTCACGACGGACGACGTACAGGTCTGGCGCATTCCGCTCGACTGTGGGGAGGACGTTCTCTCTCGACTGCATGCGAGTCTGGCGGACGAGGAACGGAAGCGCGCCGCGCGCTTTCATTTCGAGAAAGATCGCCGGCACTTCATCGCCGGCCGCGGCGCTATGCGATCCCTCCTTGCCCCCTATTTGCAGCAGCGCCCGGAGCAAGTGCGGTTCGCTTACACCATCCACGGTAAACCCTTGTTGGTCGGCGAAGCCGGCGCGATCGACTTGCGTTTCAATCTCACGCACTCGCACGGACTGGCGTTGCTGGCGGTGACGCGCGGCCGAGAGATTGGCGTCGATGTGGAACGCATCCGCGACAATCTGGAAGGCGAGAAATTGGCCGAGCGTTTCTTTTCGCCGCGTGAAGTGGCCGCTCTGCGTTCCCTGCCGCCGGAGCTGCGACGTGAGGCGTTCTTTCATTGCTGGACGCGCAAGGAAGCCTACATCAAGGCGGTCGGCAAGGGATTGACGCTGCCTCTCGATCAGTTCGATGTGACACTGCATCCGGGCGAACCGGCGGCGTTAATGGCCACGCGACACGATCCTCAGGACGTGGGGCGATGGTCGATGAGGAGCCTGACACCGGCCGAGGGATACGTCGGGGCGCTGCTTGTCGAGGGGCATTCCTGGCGGTTGTGGTGCGGCCATTGGACAGCGGACGAATCGCCGTCTTTCTAATTACCCGTCACCCGCATTTCTTGGCGCAATCCTTAAAAATGGAATCTTCGGCGACACCTCACCCCAACATATCCCATACTTGCGTGAGATGATCGCGAAGATGGTCTGTCGATCTCCCTGCGCCGCGTGGGATGTGCGCCGTTCGTTTGAGGACAAAGGACCGAACACGATGGCGGAGCCGAACGATACTGCGGTGGACAATGCACCCCTGGACGGGCCGGACTTCGGCGAAGATCTCTTCGACAACACCTTGGAGTTCGCGGACAATCCCGAGCCGCGTTGTCCGTGTGTGCTGGTTCTCGATACCTCGCAATCGATGGCCGGGGAACCGATGACCGCACTCCATCGCGGTCTGCACGTTTTCCGTGACCAACTGCTGGCGATGCCTCTGGCGAGTAAGCGCGTCGAAGTGGCCATCGTCTCCTTCGGGGCCGACGTGGAGGTCGTGCAGGATTTCATCACGGTGGATCGCTTCCAGCCGCCCGCGCTGCAAGCGGCCGGCGAAACGCCGATGTGTACCGCCATCCTGAAGGCGTTGGACATTTTGGAGATACGCAAGGGGCGTTATCGCGCCAACGGCGTACCGTATTCGCGGCCGTGGGTGTTTCTCATTACCGACGGCATGCCGCAGGGCGAAACAATGGAGACGACGCGGCAAGCGGTGCAACGCATCCGCGCGGCGGAGGCAGCGCACAAGGTCGCGTTCTTCGCCATCGGTATCGAGGGAGCGAACAGGAAATTGCTGGCGCGGATCGCCGTGCGACCGCCTCTCGAACTGGAAAGTTTGCGGCTTGGCGATGTGTTCGCTTGGTTATCGGCCAGCACTGCCCGCGCCGCCACGAACTCGGCAGACGATCAACTCGCCCTGCCGTCTGAGATGGGCGAACGGCCGGCGTAAGCCGGCTGGTATAGGCTGGTGGACGCTATACCAGCGGCGTAAGCCGGCCGTTCGCCATTCCGAGGAACCGTCATGGTGGAACCGAAACGCACCTGTCCCGAGTGCAATCTGATTTTCGAGGCATCTCTGCCGGAGACGGGCCTGCTGACTTGCCCGTTGTGCGATACCGTCTTCTCCGTTCGTCTGCCGACCGGCCCCGTGACGCTTGTGCCGCCTCCCTCGGTCCCGCCGGTGCCGGTGCCGGCACCTATCGCGTCCGCGCAGCACGTATGGAAAGGCTGCCTGGCCATCGGCGCGCTGCTCTTCCTCGTCGGCGGTCTCGTTTATGCGTATCGACTTGTGGGCGGCATGGAGTCCCAGGCGGCTCGCCCAGCACCAACGCCGAAGGTAGCCCAACTTCCTCCCGAACCATCTCCCATTCTCGAAATCACCCCGCCTCCGCCGGCTCCCGCGCCGCAACCGATGGCTCGCTCGCCGCAATCGCCTCGCCTGTCAACCGCACTGAGACCGCCTCCTCTCCTGGTGGAATCCCGCCCTCCGGTTGCGTTGCCCGAGCGCGTCAATCGTGCCATCGCTCGGGGTGTCGCCTACTTGCGAAAACATCATAAAAGCCACGATCAGTATCGCAATTATCTTGGATTACTTGGATTGACTTTGCTCGAATGCGATATTCCCGCGAGCGATCCCGCCGTGCGACAAATCGCGGCTTGGCTGCGCACGCGGGAACAAGACCTGGCGGCCACCTACGAGCTAGCGCTGGCCATCCTGTTTCTCGATCGCCTGGGCGATCCGCGCGACCGCGCGCTCATTCGGACCTTCGGACAACGCTTGCTGGTCGGCCAATAGGAAGGCGGCAGCTGGACCTATTCCTGCTTGGTCAACGGCAAACGCTCCCCAGTCACCCCCGCCGTTTCGCCGCAACTGCCGCAAATCATCTCGTGGAAGAATGCCGCGCCGCGCAAACACGCTATCCGCGTTCGGCCGGTGTACCGAGGCGACAATTCCAATACGCAGTTCGCCATCCTTGGTCTATGGGTGGCTCAGAGGCATGGCGTGTCGTCGCGGCAGGCGCTGCTGGCCACCGAACAGTATTTCCGCCAGACGCAAGCGTCCGACGGCAGTTGGTCGTACCATCCCCTTCACCCGCATTACCGCGATTCGATGACCTGCGCGGGCCTGATGAGCCTGGCCATGCGTTACGGTGTCATCAACGGTCAGGGCAGAGACATTCGGTCCGATCATCCCGTCCATGTGAGTGATCGCGTCATCAATCAGGGACTGCGCTTCCTGGATCGCTCGCTCGACAAAATCGCGCTGACCGATGGACGCATCACCGGAGTAGAAGCACGCGATCCGCTGTATTTTCTTTATTCCCTGGAACGAATGGCGGTTATTTACGATCTTAAAACTATTGGCGACAAGGAATGGTATCCGTGGGCGGCGGAAATGCTCGTGGCGATTCAGCAAGCGGATGGCAGCTGGCACGCTCCCTATCCATCTCCCGCCGGCACCTGTTTCGCCCTCTTGATCCTCAAGCGCAGCAATGTGGCCCACGATCTCCAACTCACCGTGCAAGGCGGCACGCCACGGCCCGGCCCCAGACTTGGCGAACCGACTATTCTGCAAGGACGGGACGCTATTCTCGGGGCAACCACCGAGCAACGCCGGCCGGCTGGTATGTCCGGTACGGCCGCAGGCAACGGTTCATCCTCGGCATTAGGTCCGACGATCATCCAGGGGTCGAAAGCCATTTCGGGCAGCAAGAAGTAAGGGGCTGTAACGCCATGCAGTAGATCCCGCTTGCCGAGCAGGACTTTGCCCCAACAGTGCCGCTCGGCTCGCGGCACCTACCCGTAGGTCCGGCGAGCCGAGCCGGACTCAGACGAGTGCCGCTCGGCTCGCGGCACCTACCTGTAGGTCCGGCGAGCCGAGCCGGACAACGAGTGCCGCTCGGCTCGCGGCACCTACCTGTAGGTCCGGCGAGCCGAGCCGGACGGGTGGCGTGGGATAGGTCCGGCGAGCCGAGCCGGACAACGAGTGCCGCTCGGCTCGCGGCACCTACTCCTGCTGTTACTGCCTCGAAGGGCGGCGTTGATGCGTGTGCGGTTGGAAGGCAAAGCTCAGGAAATCACCCTCGAAGGTCCGTTATTGGGCCGCGGCGGCGAAGCCTCCATCTACGCCGTGCCCGGCCGAACGGACCTGGCCGCCAAGATTTATCACAACCCCACCGACGAACATGCGGGTAAATTGGCCGCCATGCTGGCCGCACCGCCGGTTGCATCGCCGAATCGCGGTCAGCATGTGGCCATTGCCTGGCCGGTCGGCCGCTTGCTCGAAGCCGGCGATACGGGCCGCGTCATCGGCTATCTGATGCCACGCATCGACAAGGCGCATCTGATCTGGGAGTTCTACAATCCCGGCGTGCGTCAGGAGATTTGCCCGCGATTTCATCACGGCTCCCTGCTGCGGACGGCGCGCAACCTCGCCGCCGTGGTGCGCATCTTGCACGAGTGCGGCTACGTGCTGGGCGATCTCAACGAATCGAACGTGCTGGTAACACCGCAGGCGCTCGTCACCTTGATCGATGTGGATTCGTTCCAAACGCCCGGTAGCGATCGTCTGTATCGTTGTCGCGTCGGCCGGCCGGATTACACGCCTCCCGAATTGCAGGAGGCGTCGTTCGCGGAGGTGGATCGCCGGCCGGAACACGACGCTTTCGCCCTGGCCGTGCTGTTTTTTCAGTTGCTCATGCAAGGAGTGCATCCGTTCGCGGGAAAATATGTTGGGGATGGCGAACCGGACACGATCCCGGCACGCATCGCGGCGGGTTACTGGCCTTACGCCTGGAAGAGCGCGGGGCCAATGCAACCGAGTCCGCATGCTCCCTCGTGGTTCGTGCTGCCGCCGTCCGTCCAGGAATTGCTGCGCCGCTGCTTCGAGGATGCTCACGCCGAGCCGGATTCGCGTCCCGGAGCCGCCCAATGGCAGCATGCGTTGGAGGAAGCCGAGCATGAACTGATGACATGCGCAAGCAGCGCACAACACGTCTATCATCGGGGGCTGGATCGATGTCCGTGGTGTGTCCTGGCACAACAGCAAGGCCGCGATCCCTTTCCCGATTCCTCCGCTGTCCGGCCTTTGCCCTCCGCGAAACGCGAGCCGAATGTGCTGAATATAAAGCAGATTACGATGGTAGACGATCCGCTGCCGCCGAAACCGGAGCCGCCGCCGATCGCACCATCGGCGCCCGGCGGCGTGGAAATCGTATTGCAAGCGATCGGCGCGGGCGTCGAGCGACGTGGCTGGCTGCTCTGGCTGGGGGTGGCCCTCGTTGGCGCGGTCGCCGGACTCGTGTACGCGCTTCAGCGCGCGCTGCCCGGCAAGGCTCTCGGATTGTGACCAGCACAAGCGTTCATTTGACAATCGTGAGGGAAAATCTATTCTTCATTGAATTCCCTTGTTCGCGAAAGGCTCCATTCATGCCAGCGCCCGCGACTCACGACGCCTTTGTGGAAGTGCTGGGCAAAAGCGGCTTGGTGGACGCCGAGCGCTTGCAGCTGTTCTTGCAGCAGACCGCCGGCCTCTCGGCGATGCCACGTAAGCTGGCGGCTCGCCTGGTGGCCTCCGGTCTGCTGACGCAGTTTCAGGCGGAGCAACTCCTGCAAGGTAAGCATCGCGGCTTCACCATCGGTAAATACAGGGTACTCGAACGCATCGGCACCGGCGGCCACAGCACGGTTTATCTGTGCGAACACATCCTGGTCAAGCGGCGCGTAGCCATCAAGGTGCTTCCCAACGCCAAATCCGACAACCCGACCGCCCTGGCTCGTTTTTATCGTGAGGCCCGCGCCGCCGGCGCACTCGATCATCCCAATCTGGTCAAAGCGCACGATATCGATCAGGATAATGGCCTGCATTTCTTCGTCATGGACTACGTGGACGGCTCCAGCTTGCAGGACATCGTTTCCCGCTTCGGCCCGCTGCCGATCGCGCGGGCGGCCCATTATATTCGGCAGGCGGCGCAGGGCTTGCACGCGGCGAGCGGGGCCGGTTTGGTGCATCGCGACATCAAACCCGCGAACATCTTGCTCGACCGGCATGGCGTCATTCGCGTCCTCGACCTCGGCCTGGCGCGCTTTTTCTGCGACGATGACGATCCGTTGACGCTTAAATTCGATGCCGACAACGTGCTGGGCACGGCGGATTATGTGGCGCCCGAACAGGCCCTCAACAGTCACGATGTCGATATTCGCGCCGACATTTACGGATTAGGTGGGACGTTTTATTTTCTGCTGGCCGGACAGCCGTTGTTCCCGGAGGGCCAGATTACCCAGAAGTTAATCTGGCATCAGACACGCCAGCCGGCGCCGCTGCGCCAGCTTCGTCCGGAAGTGCCGGCGGAGTTGGCCGTCGTGGTGGAACGCATGATCCACAAGGATCCGGCTCGGCGTTATCAGACGCCCCATGAGGTAATCGAGGCGCTGACGCCGTGGACGGCGACACCGCTGCCGCTGCCGCCTGAAGGGGAAATGCCGCGACTCAGTCCGGCGGCCCGCGCCGCCGTGACCGCCGAGGCCGATTCGGGATCGAACATCGTCTTTGCTTCCGCACCGCCGATCATCTCGGCCGCGAAAATCGACACCGCCCCGATCGGCCTCACGTCGCCCATTCCTATGGCCGCACCCGTCGCGGAACCGGTGCCGGCGCATCCTACGCGCCTGCTCATCGCTTCGCCCGTCGGAGTCGCGAAGCGGCGCAAACCTCGGCGATCCGTTACCAAGCGGCGCATTTTTCTGGCGACCCTTTTCCTCGCCACGGCCATCCTTACCGGCTTAACCATTCGCTGGTTGCTGAATTGACCGGCATGTGATTCATTCTTGCATGGGTTCCTCACGTTCCGAGCGAACGCGCGTCCGCTGCGCGGTCGTGCCGGTTCGTCTCTCCGGGCAGCAGGAACACTTCACATCACGGCACCATTCATCCGGCTCCTCCCGAACGCGCACGGCCATCGATTCCATTAACTCGGTGTAATAGCGAGAATACCGACCATTGAAAAAGATGAGCTGAATCTGTTGGTTCTCATCGAGATGGAAACGCAAACTGTACGGTTTGAGCAAAGCGATCCGGCCGCGTTGCGTTCGCTCCTCGCTCCACCAGGACGAACCGCGCCGCGCCGCCTCTTCGACGCGCGTCATCAGGTCGTCGATGAGCAGCCGGAACTCGCGAACCGTCTCGCCGTTGATGGCGGTCGGTGCCAGCGCCCCCAGAGGTGCCTGCATGCGTACCTTCCTCCGCGCTTCATCGACCACCTTGCCGCCGCGGTTCCAGGCGGCGATCCAGGCATTCAGCCGCGGTCCCCAATCCGGCCGCGACGTGTCGGTTTGAATGACAATGACCGGATCTTGATTCGTCAGGGCGCTCTCAAAGAGCGTATCGAAGGCATTCGACTCGACGTAGTCGATGATCGTGGGCTTGATGTCGGGCGGCGGCGGCTCATGATAAGGCCGGGTAGTTCGGATGTTGCGGCAACTGAGTGTAGATACGCAAAGCAAGAGGAGAGGCAGGAAGACCCATTTCGGCGTCCGCTCTCGTGTCATGGAGGCTCCCTGCCATCGGCTGGGCGTACCGTGGCCGCCCGGACATGGCTTCCGCAGCGATTTTCGCGAAAAGAATGACGCGGCTATGCCAAAAGATCCTCCCTCTGTCCAGAGCAATCTATCAAATCGATCCAGGGCGGTTTCTTCTGGTGGCGTTTCCAAGGCACTTCTTGACTTGCCCCACCCTCCCCGTAGTAGAATAGGGGCGGTGATTACTCACCCAATCCCACCGAAGATGGGGCGCGTCAAGGTGCCTCCTACCGTTTTTGAGGAATCTCCATGCTGACATTCTGGGGGCCGAAGCGACAGTTCTGCGATCGGATCAATCGGCGTGATTTCTTGCGTGTCGGGGCGCTCGGCCTGAGCGGGTTGACCCTGGCCGATGTGCTGCGCCTCCGCGCTCGGGCGGACAGCCCCTCATCCGTTCGCTCGGTTATCATGATCTGTCTCGCGGGCGGACCCAGTCACATTGATATGTATGACCTCAAGCCCAACGCCTCCAGTGAATATCGCGGCGACTTCAAGCCGATCAAAACCAACGTCTCCGGCTTCGACATCTGCCAACTGTTTCCGAAACAAGCTCAAATCGCCGACAAGTTGGCACTCGTCCGCACCGTGCAGTTCGTCGAGCCAATGCAGCACGAACTGGAAGAATGCTACACTGGCTTCCCCAAGGCGGACAAGCGGCCGGTGTTCGGCTCCGTCATCAGCCGTTTCCGCGATGGCGACGCCCGCATTCCGCGCTACGTCAGTCTCGATCAATACTACGGCAACCACGCCGAACTGGAGAACCCGCGCTACGTCGGTGCCGCTCATCGGCCCTTCCTCTATGGCAGCGAGGGCGTGAAGAATCTCAGCCTCTCGCCCAAGTTGACGCGCACCCGACTCGACGATCGGAAGGGATTGCGCAACGCCTTCGACACGCTGCGGCGCGACATCGACGTGCGTGAGGACATGGGTGCCATTGATGCTTTCTCGGCGCAGGCGTTGGAGATGATTACCTCGCCGCGCGCGCGGCAGGCGTTCGATCTGAGCCGCGAACCGGATCGGGTGCGCGAGCGCTACGGCAGCAAAAGCGACAAGTACACCTATGGCAACGATCCCAAGCCGACCAATCCGTGGCCGGGCGATAAATTCTTGCTTGCGCGCCGGCTGGTCGAGGCGGGTGTCTCGGTTGTCACCATGCGCATCGGCACCTGGGACTATCACGGTACGACTTCGGGCACCGGCAACATCTTCGTCGGCCTGCGAACACAGCTGCCGCTTTTGGATCGTTCCATTCACGCGCTGGTCAGCGATCTGCACGATCGCGGGCTGGACAAGGAAGTAGCCGTGCTGGTCTGGGGCGAGTTTGGCCGAACGCCACGGCTCAACAAGGTTGAGGGGCGCGATCACTGGCCGGACGCCGGCTTCGCGCTGTTCGCCGGCGGCGGTCTGCGCACGGGCTTGGTCGTCGGTGAGACCGATAGCAAGGCGGAGCGGCCACGCAGTCGGGCCGTCGGCGCTCAAAATGTCCTCGGCACCCTCTACCACGTTCTCGGCATCAACCCTGAGCAGACATTGCCCGACTTCACGGGCCGGCCGCGCTGCCTGCTCGATAATGGCGCACCGATTACCGAACTTGTCTGAGCTTGGACAGATTCCTTCCATTGGGTGCGGAGAAACGGCCAGCCTCCGCTCCGTTCGGTGGCGCAGAGGACGCGACCATGCGTTTACGATACACCCTGATGATATTCACCGGGATGGGGGCACTTGCTTGCGCGACGTTCGGCATCGACGGCTATCGCACAGCGGAACGGTCGTCGCATGAGCCAGAAGAAATCTCGCTGCGCGACCTCATTAAACGTGGACCAGAAGGAAACCCAAACATCATCCTTACGGACTTCTCTATTTTCGAGGATTACGTCTATCAGAAGAAGCGGTTATCCGGAAAATGGACGAAAGTTTGGGTGCCCATCATTCCCACGGATGAAGAAACGGCCGGCGTTGATAGTCCGGCGATCCGTGCTTTCCTCTTCAGCGAAGACATTGGGAGCGATCGGGAAGTGCGTATGCGGTTCGGCCGGCCCAGACTGCGCGGTATGGTCAACCCCCATGCGCCGAAACCTGGATTCTTTGGAGAGCGGCTCCTCAAAAAGAGCTATCCGGGGACGGACCCGAATAAATGTCTCATCATCGAGGAAGGCAAGGAGCCGGCAAGTACGTTGAAGTTAACGCTTCTCGGCGTGGGTTCTGTGTTGCTGACCGGCTTGACCGGAGGTATCTGGTATCTGGCCCGAGCGATCGACAAAGAGGATGCTCAACCGAAACCGGCCAACAAGCCCCAACCCACCAGGGGAAAGAATCAAGAAGGTCCAGAACCCATTTTTGATGCGATCCCCGTCGATGACGCGGATCAATACCCTCCTCGCAAATGATTTGGTATTCTTTGCAGAACCCAGTCTTTGAATAATGGAGGTATGGGAACGAGGTTTCTCCCAGCATCTTCTCGAAAGCATCGCAACCATGCTTCGCTTCCGCGTCCACAACAAAAAGGAACGCCAGGAACTCGATCACCCATCCGGTCCCTTCGAGTTCGGGCGGGGAACGCCGCGCGATAATATCCCGCGCTGCGTCATCCAGGATCTGTACGTCTCCAAGGATCATATCCGCATTCTTGAGCTAGAGGATGGCCGGGTCCGCATCGAGAACCTCAGTCAGCGCAACTCGATCCGCCTGTCCGATAACAGCGTCATCGCCACCGGCATGAGCCGTGAGGTACAGCCACCCCTCCACCTTACCGTCGGTGAGACCATTCTGGAGGTCGATCGTCCCGACATCGGCTCCGGCGAACGACCGCTGCAAACCATCGCTTCTCCTCTCGGCTACCGGGCCGAACACGCTTCGCAACTGAGCCTGATGGAACTGGGCCGTTCGCCGGAGCCGGAGACGCTCATGCACTGGTTTGAGACGGTCATCGCCGTGCAGCGCGCCGCCGCCGGCTCGCTGGAGTTCTATCAGCAAACGGCGCGCGCGGTGGTCACGCTGGTCGGACTCGACCGCGGCCTAGTACTGCTGCACCGCGACAGCGGATGGCAGGTCCAGGCTCGCTATCCGGAAGACGCCAGCTATTCGGGCCGTGAGTTCAGTTTGACCACGCTCGAACGTGTCGAGCGAGAACGACGCACCTTCTTTCACCGGACCGACTTGACGCCCTCGCCGACGGAGAGTCTGCAAGGCGTCGAGTCCGTGGTTGCCTCGCCGATCTTCGACTCGCGGGATCAGGTGGTCGGCGCGGTCTACGGTTGCCGCAATCGCCTCACGGCCCACGCCGGCATGGGCATTGGTCCCCTCGAAGCGCAAGTGATGCAACTGTTGGCCTCCGTGGTGGGCGTCGGCCTGGCGCGGCAAGAACAAGAATCGCGCGCTGCCCGCCGTCTGGTGCAACTGGAGCAATTCTTCCCCGGCGATCTGGCGCGCGAAATGGAGCAGAATCCGCACGTTCTCGATGGGCAAGAACGCGAGGTGACGGTCCTGTTCAGCGATATTCGCGGGTTTTCGCGGCTGGCGGAACGGCTGGGGCCAACCGATACATGCAGCCTGGTGTCCGATGTCATGGAACGCTTGACGACGCGCGTGCAGGAAGCGGGCGGCGTCGTGGTTCATTATGCCGGCGACGGTCTGATGGCCCTGTGGAATGCGCCGCGCGATGTGCCCGATCACGCAGCGCGAGCTTGCCGGGCGGCGCTGGCCATGCTCTCCGACTTACCCGATCTCAATGCCCAATGGCATGCACGACTTGGTGGGCCGGTGCGTCTGGGCATCGGTCTGAACACCGGTCAGGCTCTGTGCGGCAACACCGGCAGCAAGAAAAAGTTTCACTACGGAGCGCTGGGCCATACCGTCAACCTGGCCAGCCGCGTCGAAGGGGCCACCAAGCAACTGGGTATCCCTCTCCTTATCACCGGCTCGACGCACGCCCAGATTGGCGATGGCTTCGCCACCCGGCGACTCTGTCGTGTCCGCGTGGTCGGCATCGACGGTGCCACCGATCTGCACGAACTGCACGCCGAGAGCGCGCCGGCCGACTGGCAAAACCGGCGTGCGATCTACGAGAAAGGTCTGACACAGTATGAGAGGGGAGACTGGGTTGAGGCGTGCGGCACGTTCCATACGCTGCTGGTCGGCCAATCGGAATACGATCGCCCCACGCTGACCTTGCTCGCTCGCGCCACGCAGGCCTTGGAGGAACCGCCCAAACCTTTCGATCCGGTGATTGATCTGGATCAAAAATAGTGGTGTGGCAGGGCGTCCCTTGCTGGCGCTGCGGGCTGGCAATCCCGTCTGCTCTCGCGTTTGAAGAGGGCGGACAGCGGATCATATCGTAGAATGAGCGAATGGCTCAGCGTCGGGGGCAGGTGGTTACTCGGCCCGGCAAGGTGCCCCTTCCGTCCCGTCCCTCTCCGACTCATGGCCGGAATCGTGGAACATGCGCAGCACCGAGGGAACAGCGTTCGAGTCGCCTGTGAACATTCTTTTGGTCGATGACCAGCCAGCGAACCTGCTGGCCCTGGAGGCGATCCTCGCCGATCAGGGCCAGAACCTCGTACAAGCTCCCTCCGGCGAGGAAGCCTTGCGGCGGATACGGCATGACGACTTCGCCGTGGTTTTGCTCGACGTGAACATGCCCGGTCTCGATGGCTTCACCACCGCTCGGCGAATCCGCGAACACGAGCGCTCCAAACACACGCCGATCATCTTCCTGACCGCCATCGATAGCGATGATACGACTATTGTCGAAGCCTACAAGCTGGGCGCGGTGGACTACCTGGTCAAGCCTCTCATCGCGGAAATTCTGCGTGCCAAGGTGGCAGTCTTCGTCGAATTAGCCCAGCAATCGCGACAGATTCAGTTCCAGGCCGAGCAACTTCGCCTAGCTCGTGAGGAGCAGGCCGAGCGCCGCTCCCAAGCGGTCTTACGCGCGTCGGAAAGTCGCAAGGCCGCCATCCTCGAATCGGCGCTGGACGCCATCATCACGATCGACTCCGCCGGAAGCGTGGTTGAGTGGAACCCGGCGGCAGAAGTCATCTTCGGCTACCGTCGCGAAGAGGTTGTGGGCAGGGACATGGCCGAACTTATCGTCCCTCCCTCGCTGCGGGAGCGGCACTACCGAGGATTGGCCCATTTCCTCGCTACCGAAGAAGGGCCGATCCTGCGGCGACGCTTGGAACTGAGCGCGCTGCGGGCCGATGGCACGGAGTTCCCTATCGAACTGGCAATCACGCCGATCTCCGCAGTCGATCCGATCTTGTTCACCGCCTACGTCCGAGACATCACGGCCGTCAAGCAGGCGGAGCAAGCTCTGCGTATGCAGCGCGAGTGGTTGCAGGTCACGTTGGAGAGCATCGGCGACGCCGTCATCGCCACCGATACCTTCGGCCGAGTGACTTTCATGAATCCGGTCGCCCAATCGCTGACCGGTTGGCGGCAAGGAGAAGCGGCCGGACGACTGTTGCCCGAGGTCTTCCATATCATCGGCGAGCGGAGCCGGCAGCTGGTTGATAATCCCGTCGCCCGCGTTCTGCGCGACGGGGTGGTCGTTGGGCTGGCCAATCACACGGTTCTGATAACCCGTGAAGGCATCGAGAGGCCGGTGGATGACAGCGCCGCCCCAATCCGAGACGCCGAGGGAAACATAACGGGCGTCGTTCTGGTGTTCCGGGACGTGACGGAACGCCGTCAGGCCGACGCGGCGCTGGAGGAGCGGGCGCGTCTGGCGGCGTTCGGGGCCGAAATTGGAGCCGCTCTCACCCAGTCTCTCACCCTGCGTTCCATGTTGCGCCGCGCCGCCGAGACCACGGTTCAGCACCTCGACGCCGCCTTCGCTCGGATCTGGACCGTCAACGAGGCTGGCGACGTGCTGGAGTTGCAGGCCAGCGCGGGGATGTACACGCACCTCGATGGGTTCCATAGTCGCGTGCCGATGGGCCGCTTCAAGATTGGCTTGATCGCCCAGGAGCGCCGGCCTCACCTGACCAACGCCGTTGTCGGCGACCCTCGCGTCAGCGATCAGGAGTGGGCCAGGCGCGAAGGTATGGTCGCCTTCGCCGGCCATCCCCTGATTGTCGAGGATCGGTTGGTGGGTGTCATGGCGATGTTCGCCCGCCATCCGCTTACGAGCGTGGAACTGCAAGCGCTGGCTTCGGTGGCCGACGAACTTGCCGTCGGCATCGAGCGCAAACACGCCGAGGAAGCGCTGCGGCGGGCGCACGACGAGTTAAAGCTGCGTGTCGCCGAAGTGGAGGCGGCCAGCCATGCCAAGGACGCATTTCTGGCCCTGCTGGGCCACGAACTTCGCAATCCGCTGGCCCCCATCCGCAACGCTGTCAAGCTCCTGGCGCTCCAGGGCAACGACCTTACCGTGGTCGCCCAGGCGCGCGACATCATTGGCCGGCAGGCCGAGCAGATGACGCGCCTGGTGGACGAACTTCTCGACGCCTCGCGCATCGCTCAGGGTAAGGTCCAGCTCAAACGCGAGCAACTCGACCTCGCCGCGTTGGTTCGCTCGGCGACCGGGGATAACCGGGCCGATCTGGAAACCGCCGGCCTGTCGTTGAGCGTCGAGGTGCCGACGGTGCCCGTCTGGGTGCATGGCGATGCCGCACGGTTGACGCAGGTGGTCGGTAATCTACTGCACAACGCCCAGAAGTTCACCGACGCCGGCGGCCGGGTGAGAGTGCGTCTCGCGGAAGAGGAAGGGCAAGCGAAGCTGTCCGTTGAGGATACGGGCGTGGGCATCGCCTCGGAGAGCCTGCCGAAGTTGTTCGAGGTGTTTAGCCAGGTGAACGCCACCCTGGAGCGGAGCAAGGGCGGTCTTGGCCTGGGGCTGTCGGTAGTCAAGGGACTTGTTGAGTTGCATGGCGGACAGGTGCGGGCGGCCAGCGACGGACCTGGGCGCGGCGCGACCTTCACGATCTGGGTGCCCCTGGATCGAGAACCGCATCCGGCTCCTCCCACACAGGAGACCGCGCCGCGTCCAGAAGGAGGGCGTCGCAAGGTTCTCATCATTGAGGATGGACGCGACGCCGCCGAGTCGCTGCGGATGCTCTTGTCGCTCCAGGGCTTCGAGGTAGCAGTGGCGCACACTGGACCCGATGGCGTCGAACGAGCCAGGCGGTTCGTGCCGGAAGCCGTTGTCTGCGATCTCGGTTTGCCCGGCATGTCGGGTTTTCAGGTGGCCCAGGCGTTGCGAGCCGATCCGGCAACCGCGTCGGCCTTCCTGGTATGTCTTTCGGGTTATGGGCAGGAGCAAGATCGACGGCAGGCGCGCGCGGCGGGCTTCGACGAGACGCTGGTCAAGCCGGCAGACCCGGAGGCGCTGGCCCGATTACTCACCCGGCCACGAGATTAGGGCGCGTCCAGCAATTATTTCCGAGTCGCTTGCGGCTTAGAGCTACTGGACAAAACCCTTGATTGCCAGCCCGCAGCGCCAGCAAGGGAAGGACTTACCCTTGCTGGCGCTGCGGGCTGGCAAGGTTTTGTCCGGAAGTCCTAAGCCGCAAGCGGCTGATCCGAAGTTATTCTTGGACGCATCCTTAACGTCAGCCGAACCGCCAAGCGCACAGCCCACCCAGCATGGCAACCCCAACAATAATCCACACGACGTAATCCCCCACATAGCCGCTGTGTAAAGTGCGCAACACAGCGAGAGCGGGATGCCCCACACGCCAGGCATTGCGGCGCAGACTCTGGGGCAACCGGCGGACGAACAAAGCCGTGAGAGCGAGTACCACAGCCCCCGCAGTCGCTGTCACGCTGGAGAGGAAACCGCTTGGTGGTGGCTGCTTCGGCCCGACCGCGAGGAGCGTTTCCGCCGATCCTTCGAGAACCCCATCGGCATAGCCTTGCGGATTTTCAAAGCGGGCGGCGGCCCGCACGGTCTCGCTCTTGAGCGTTGGCCATAGGCCCGCCAACAGGGCCAGCAAGAAGAGAACGCCAACAGGTACGATCATCACCAACGGCGTCCGCGTGTACTTTTTCTTCGTCTCCTTCTCCTGGTATTTGGGCGTTTTACCCTCCTCATTCTCCTTATGCCCCCAACCGAGAAAGACCGCGCCGCAGACACGCAGCACGGCCCCGCCCGTCAGCGCGGAAGAAAGGAAGAGGATGACGGAGACTCCGTGAAAACCCAAATCGGCGGCGGCGTCTTCGATGAGTGCCTTGCCCGTCCAGGTGCCAAACGGCGGTAGGCCGCTCAATCCCAGCGCGCCCAGGGTGAATAACACGCCCACGGCGGGGAGAAGTTTCCCGCGACCGCGAAGAACATTCTCATCCACGCTTTCAAAGCGGTTGAGCAGGATGCCCGCCGCCAGAAACAGGCCGCCCTTGACCAGACCGTGCGCGAGGACATACAGACCCGTACCGGCCAAGCCATCGGCGGTGAGACAGGCCGTTCCCATCAGGAATACTCCCATATGACTGATGGTGGAAAAGGCGAGCAAGCGTTTGAGGTGAGCCTGGGCGAAGCACATCACGCCGCCGACTAGGACCGTCAGCGAACCGGCGGCCAGCAAGAGCGGACGCAAACGATCTTCGTGCGCGGCCAGCACGCCGGCGAATACGGTCCAGTACACGCGCAGCACGGCATAAAGGCCCAACTCGACCATCACGCCGGAGAACAGCACACATACCGGCGTCGGGGCGACGGCGTGGGCGTCGGCCAACCAGAAGTGGAAGGGAACCAACGCCGCTTTGACGGCGAAGCCGGTACTGATAAGTACCAACGCCCCAATCACCAAGCCATCGGCCGGAGCGCTCGCCAATGTTCGGCCCATCTGAGCGAGGTTGAGCGCTCCGGTACGGCCGTAGAGCAGGCCGATTCCCGTCAGAACGAGAAAGGCACCAATGCTGTTGGTGACGCCGAAATTGAAGGCTCCCATCAGAGCCTCTTCCTCCTCGATCTTGTAGCCGGTCAGCGCGAACGCCGCGACACTCATCAACTCGAAGAACACGAATAGATTGAACAGATCGCCGGTCAGGGAAAAGCCGGCCATCGCGCCGAGGAAGGTCAGCGTAAGCACCGGAAACAGCACGCCGACCTCATCGAAATAGTGCCAGGTGAAGATCAGGCTGGCCACGACGAGAACGGAGGCCAACAGCGCCAGACCAGCGCCGAACGGATCGATGACGAAGGAGATGCCCAGGGCGATGCCATCGCGCGGCAGCCAGCCACCGAACCAGTAGACGATCGGACCATCCAGCGAACGGACGAGCAGCAATGCGCAGAGAATGGCAACGGCGAGAGCCGTCGCGATGGCCAACAGATCGATGACACGCCGGGGCAGACGCGGTGCCGTGGCGATCAGCAGAGCAGCGACGGATAAAGGCAAGACGACAGGTAATGGCGGTAAGGCGTTGATGCTCAACCTCGCATGGAGCGCAGCCGATTGGGGTCAAGCGTCCCTCGTCGTTTGTGGACCTGCACGGCCAAGGCCAGCAGCAGCGCCGTAACGGTGGCGCCGACGACGATGTCCGTCAGGGCCAGCGCCTGCACGACCGGATCAACGGCGGGCGTGCCGGGCGGCACATTGGCGAAGATCGGCGCGCCCGCGCCCGTGCGATAGCCGATTGATAGCAGCAGGACATACGTGGAGGACTGCACGACAGCCAGGCAGACGATGAGATGAATCAAGTGGCGGCTGGTGATGATACCGTACAGGCCAACGACAAAAAGCCAGGCGGCCACCACGTAAGGCAGGAAGTTCATGCGTCTTTCTCCCGCGACGGTTTGCGCGTCTCTTTGAGGAACTCGGCGAACATCAGAATAAATCCTCCCGAAACCTCCAGTCCCACCACGAGATTGATGACCGGCACCGTGCCCGCCGAGAGCAAGTCGCCGGTCTGCCCCAGCGGCAGCATGTTTTGGAGGAATGCGCCGCCGGCCAACAGGGTGCCCAGCCCAATCAGCGCGTAACCGCCCGCGCCGGTGGCGTCCGCGAAATCCATCAGCACCTTCGGACTGACGGTGCGGAAGGCCCGATAGCCAATGGCCAGATACACGAGCAAGCAGGCGGTGCCCAGGATAGCGCCGCCCTGGAAGCCGCCGCCGGGCGTCAAATGCGCGTGAATCACCACGTAGAGACCGAACAAGTTGGTGAAGCCGGCCAGCATCAGTCCGAACCACCGCAACGCATCGCTACGATCCGAGGCGTCTCGATTCGGTGAGGCATCGCGCGGCGCCTCCTCGATCTCACTGCGGATCTCGCGCAGCAGCAGAGCCAAGCCGGTGACGGCCGTGAACAGGATGTATTCCTCGCCGAGGGTGTCGAAACCTCGGTAATCGAAGTTGATGGCGCTGGCCATGTTGGTGAGATGACGCTGAGCGACCGCCGAGGCGTTGATGACATCGCCGTAAGGCCCGCGATAATCGCCGAAGGCGGGCAATCCGGCCAGCCCCCAGAGCAACAGGGCCGCGAAGCCGGCCGCGCCAGCCACGAAGAGCAGAAGCCGTCCGCGCTCACTCATGTTCCCTCCCGCGCACCTTCGCCAGCGCGACCAACAGAATGAGCGGCAAAGCCGCCGAGCCGACCGCCAGTTCCGAAAGCGCTACATCCGGCGCTTGCAAAAGGACGAAGAGGACGGATAACAAGAGACCATACAGGGCGAGAACGAGTACCTGCCGGGTCGGATCGCGGGTGAGGGCCACGGCCGTGCCGCCGGCTGCTACCAGAAGAAACGCCATTGCTTGCAGAGCGATCATTTTGCCACCTTCGCTTCCTGCTCCTCGGTGTGCAGCCGACCGAACTGGCGAACCCGCGCGGCTCGCGCCGTCGCATGGGTGAGGATCGGGCCGGTCGCCAGCAAAATCAGAGCGATAAGGACAGCCTTGATTCGTGCCTGCGTATCGGACGCATCGACCAACACGGCGGCAGCGACCGCCAGCGGGCCGAGCAAGGTGGCCGGCCCCAGGTAGTGCAGGCGATCGAAGGAATTGCGCATGAGCAACACACCGAGGGCGCAGAGAACCTCGACCGTCACGCCAAAACCGAGAAGGACGACCACCAGAACCATACGCGGACTCATAGCCAGCGCTCCAGGAAATGGGCGAACACCAGCGCCGCCGGCACGGAAAGCAGGGCGAGCGCCAAGGCCAAGTCGAAGACCGCCGGACGGCCCAGCGCCTGAGCGAGCGCCACGAGGATCAACGTGGTAATGGTTCCCGCGAGTTCGACGGCGACGAGGCGATCCATTGCCTTCGCGCGGACAGCAACGATCCCACAAGGGATGAGAGCCGCGAGGAGAACGCCGGTTCCGGCCAACCAGGGATTCATAGCGGCCACTCCTTGTCGCCGTCGCCGGGCGGCTGTGCGGAAGGAATGAGTTGATGCACCAGTAACGATCCGCGCTGGAAATCGATGGCGACAACATAGGTGTTGGGTGCCAAGCAAGCGCCGACCGTCACCAGCGCGCGCCGCGCCGCCGAAACGGGGTCGTCGTCTCCCGCGTCAAACGGAATCGTGCGAAACGCGCCTTCGATCCTTTGTCGCCTGATGATTGTTCGCCACAATGCCGCGCCGACAATGCCGTAATCCGCGAGGATTCGACCGGGCAAACGGCGCAGCTGCGCTAGCCAGCGGAGCCGAGGCGCAAAGTGCAAATGGCCCGCGGTTCGCGCCGCCGTCACGGCGAGCGCGGCGAGGCCGGCCAGGACAGTGCCGGCGACGAGTTCGGCCCATTGCAAGCTGCCAGCCAGCAGCAGATAGGTGAGAGCGAAAACTGTCCACCATCCCGCCCAGGAACGTATCTCGTGCGCCATACGAACACCTCGGCGACAAAACGGCATCTCCCACGCCGTCCCATTCCGAGCAAAAGGTGTTCCACTGTTGGGCGAATGGGAAAGAAAGCGCGATCACCATAACGTATATCCGCCATCGAGGACCAACAACGCCCCCGTCATGTAGCGCGACGCCTCGCCGGCGAGATACAACGCCAGCGGACCAATCTCGTCCGGTTCGCCGAGACGCCCCATCGGAATGATCGCTTCGACTTCTTTCTGGAAACTCGGCCGTTCGCGGAACCAACGACGGTTGGCGTCGGTCATAAATCCGCCGGGCGCGATGGCGTTGACCGTCACACCAAACGGTGCCCAATCGGCGGCGACGGCGCGCGTGAAGCCAACCAGCGCCGCTTTCGCCGTCTCGTAGTGCCGGCCGTGTATGTTGCGCGTGGCGATTTGACCGCAGATCGAGGCGATATTGATGATTCGTCCCCAGCGACGCGGCAGCATCGCCCCGCCCAGACGCTTCGTACAGACGAACGCGCTGGTCAGGTTCAAGTCGATCAGTTGTCGCCATGTCTCCAGCGCCATCTCCTCCGTGGCGATGTTCTCGCGCCGTCCGCCGACGTTGTTGACCAGGATGTCAATGGGAGGATGATCGCGCAAGAGCATGTCGCAGAGTTGTTCGGCGGATTCGCCCGTGGACAGGTCGGTGGCGAGGACGCGCACGTCATGGCCGCACGGTTGTAGTTCCTCGCGGGCGCGATTCAGACTGTCCGCATCTCGACCGACGAGGATAAGATCGGCCCCTGCCTCCGCGAACGCCTGCGCCATGGCCCGACCGAGGCCGCGACTGCCGCCGGACACCAGAGCGCGGCGTCCCTCCAGACGGAACTTATCCAGTACGCCCATACGTCGATCCTCCGCGAAGGAATGAGTTCCTCTCGTTGTAGTTATGCGGGTAGTGGAGGACGAGGGAAGGAGAGAAAGGAGGCGATGATTGGAGCCGATCAGCAAGGAGGTCAAAAGGTCTCAGCGGCTTGGGCGACTGGGCGATTGGGCGATACTGGGCGAAGGCGATGGGCGATTGGACAGCCGTTGAAACCTTTTGACCCTCCTGTTTGCCGATGCCCCTCTGGGCGTGAGGTCCCCTTCACGGTTCCTACGAAGGGCGAGACGGCGTGGACGATCGCCGTTTTTGCACCCCAGGCGAGTCTCGGGTGCGTACCAGTCAAGAAGGACTGGTTTCTGAATCATTCACACCTTTCGGTGGTTGACTTTAATGTCTTTTGATAAAGCACGTAGAATGCCAAGATTACGAATTTTATACTATTTTCGCAAACACCTTGTAATGAAGGTGTTAGGAATAATCGCTCTTTGATGTGGCTGGATTGAGATGTTGCAAGAAGTGTCGGAATTTTCAAACAAGTGTCGAATAATACGACAGTCGCTTGCGGCTTGGTGCCAAGCCGCAAGCGACTGCTGGAAGTTCACTTCGCGACGATACCGAAATCGCCCTTGAGGTTGCGCCAGCAACTATGAATGTGGTTGGCGGGATTGCCGGCCGAGTCGGCCTGCACATTGAGAAACTCGATCAGGAACGTCGGTCCCTGAATGTGATATGTGTACGGCTGGCCAGGTTTGTCCTTATCCTGGGCGAAGGCGAAGTGGATTTTCTCGGGGCCGGCGGCCTTGATCTCGGCCAACTCCGCCTGGGCGACCTCGCTCGGCATGCGCTCGGCGTAGGACCGAACCAGCTGGCGGAGCAGCGCACGCTGCTTTTCATTCATCTTGGCGGCGGCCAATCCCTTGGGAGCGCCGGCATTGGCGACCGGCTTGCCCTGTTCGATGTCGCTGAAGAGTTTGTTCTGGAAGGCGACCTTGCGCTGTCCTTCATCCAACGCGGCGAACAACTCACGGGATAGATCTTCCGCCTCACGCAGCGTACGCTGGCCTTTCTTCGGCCCCTGCTTGATGTCGGCGGGATTGGCACCGAAGAACGCCGGAGTGGAGGCCACGATCTTACCGCGATCGACCACGAAGTTGAGCGACAGATGATGACCTTCGATGCGCCAGCCCCATTTGCCGACCTTCGAGGGCGTGCCGAAGATGCTGACGAAATACCAGCCGGGATTGCGGACCATCGCGCCGCGCTTTTCCAGATCGGCCAGGATCGCCTCCAGGCTCATGATCGTCGTCGCCTTGAGGTAGCCGGAGGCGCTGGTGCCCGCTCGCAAGAGCGCCTTGGCAATCTCCTTCTGCTCGGCTGTCATCTGCTCGAAACGCAGTCCCTTGCGCGTCGGATTCTTTTCCTTGTCTTGAAGCGGAACGAAGTTCCAGTTGGTGCGTTCCTTGTCGTCGAAGGCGAACACGGCCTTGCCCTTTTGGTCGCCGTTGAGGTCGTTGACCAGCTTGGCGGCGGCGTCGCTCATCTGCACGCCGACCGAATCGCCCTCCTTGCTCAAGCACGCCGCCCCCACGAGGCCGGCCGCCAACACGCTCACGAACAGCAGTTGTTTCAGTTTCATAATACCCCCCTAAAAAAACGAAATCCGAAATCCGAAATCCGAAATCCGAAATCCGAAATCCGAAATCCGAAATCCGAAAGAAACTCAAAGCAAGAATCGTAAAATCCAAAACAAAACGACCAGGGAAGGTTTTGAGATTCGTTATTTTGGTTTCAATTTTCTTTCGGATTTCGGATTTCGGATTTCGTTTTTACAACGTCGGGCCGATCGCCCACGGAGCGAACTCTTCTTCCCCGACGCCGTTCAACTCGCTCTTGGTCTTCTTGCCACTCGCCACCGTCAGGATTTCCTCGAAAATCTGTTGGCCGACTTCCTCAACCGGCGTCGCTTCGAGAATGACGCCGGCGTTGATGTCCATGTCGTCGATCATGTGATTGTACATCGGCGTATTGGTGGCAACCTTGATCGACGGAGCCGGCTTGCAGCCGAACACGGAGCCGCGGCCGGTCGTGAACACCAACACATTCGCGCCGCCGGCGACGATGCCGGTCATGCTGACCGGATCGTAACCGGGCGTGTCCATGACGACAAATCCTTTCGCCTTAACCGGCTCGGCATAACCGACCACATCCACGAGAGCCGTGCTGCCGCCCTTGGCAATGGCACCCAGCGATTTCTCGTAAATGGTCGTCAGACCGCCTTCCTTGTTGCCGGGCGAGGGATTGTTGTTGATCTCGGTGCCGAAAATACCCGCATACCATTCCCACCACTTGATGCGTTCGACGAGCTTTTCGCCGACGGCTCGGTTGACGGCACGGCGTGTCAGCAGATGCTCGGCTCCGTAAATCTCCGGCGTTTCACCGATAATGCTGATACCGCCCTGGGCGACGAGCAGATCGGAGGCAACGCCCACGGCGGGGTTGGCCGTCACGCCGCTGTTGCCGTCGGAGCCGCCGCAATTGGTGCCGAGGACGATTTTATCCGCCGACAACTTCGTGCGTTTCACGTCGTTGACCTGCGGCAGCAGTTCCGCGATGGCGCGGACGCCCGCATCCACGGTCTTCCGGATGCCGCCACATTCTTGAATGCTGATGACCAATGGTTTCGCCCCCCCTTTATCCCCCCCGCGCGCGGGGGGGACAAGGGGGGGAAGCTGAATGAGTCCCTGATGCTCGACGAGATGAATCGCTTGGCCCGTCTCGCAACCAAGACCGACGAGAATGTACGCGGCGATGTTGGCGTGTTTGGCGAAGCCAGCCAGCGTGCGGTCGAGTTGGTTGTGATCCGCGCCGTCATACTGCATGGCGCAGCCGGCCTTGTGCGTGATGGCCACCACGCCATCGACGTTGGGATACTGTTGAAGCAAATCGGTGGCGCGGAAGCGTTCGGAGATGTACTTGCTCGTGCTGGCCGAACAGTTGACCGTGCTGATGATGGCGATGTAGTTGCGCGTCCCGTAACGGCCATCGCCGCGATCGTAGCCCATCCAGAAACGCGGCTCCGGCCGTGGCGGCGGTGGCGGACAATCGCGGCAAAAGGCGTAATCACGCTCGAAAGCGTCGGCGGAGACGTTGTGAACGTGAACCCATTCACCCGGCGCGATGTTCGCGCTGGCGAAGCCGATGATTTGACCGTATTTGTAAATCGCCTCGCCTTTGTGGATGGCGCACAGCGCGATTTTATGGCCCAAGCCGATGCGCTGCGCGAGCGTCACCGTGTCGCCGTTGTACTGAAAGCGTGTCTGGGCGGATAACGAACGAGCGGCAACGGCGATGTTGTCCTCGGGACGTAAGTGGACGGCGAACTGCGAAAGCGGTGGGACGGACATGGACAATCTCCGCGGCGCGTGGCTGAATGATTCCTGTCACGATACACCGGCGGCAGGGCGTTGCAAAGGGGGCATTGCCAGCCCGCAGCGCCAGCAAGGGATCGTCCCTTGCTGGCGCTGCGGGCTGGCAACGTGTTCGTCTTGACTAAATGACTACTTAGGTTAACCTAAATACGCGGTTCCTTCATGGCCGAGAGAGAGTTGTTCGTCGATGACGCATCCTGCCAACGTGCCTTCATTGGAAGAGATTCATAGTTCGGTGCCGATTCCCAAGCACTGGTGGCGGCGCTTTCTCGCTTTTTCCGGGCCGGCGTTCATGGTCAGCGTCGGCTACATGGACCCCGGCAACTGGGGCGCGAATCTGTCAGCCGGCTCGAAGTACGGGCATCGGCTGATCTGGGTGTTGTTGATGTCGAACCTGATGGCGTTGCTCTTACAGAGCCTCGCCACGCGCTTGGGCATCGTGGCCGGCCGTGATCTCGCTCAGGCGTGCCGTGAGAGTTATCCGCGCCGCACCGTCTTCAGCCTGTGGCTACTGACCGAAATCGCCATTGCCGCCACCGATCTCGCCGAAGTCATCGGCACGATTATCGCCCTTAAATTGCTCTTCAATATCCCTTATCTGCTGGGCTTGGCCATTGCTGCGGCGGATACGCTGCTGTTGCTGGCCTTGCAGCGACGCGGCGTGCGTCTGCTGGAGGTTTTGACGCTCGGCTTGGTGGCGGTGATCGCGGGCAGTTTCGTCATGGAGATCGTGTTAGCCCAACCGGCCTGGGGAGCCGTGCTGCGCGGCTTCACACCGGGTCTGGATCCGCAAGACCGCATTGGCAGTCTCTATGTGGCTATCGCCATGCTCGGCGCTACCGTTATGCCGCACAATCTCTATCTACATTCGGCCTTGGTGCAGACCCGCGCGTTCCCGCAGACGCCGGAGGGCAAACGGTTCGCCTGTAAGTACAACCTTGTCGATTCGACGCTGGCGCTCAATGGCGCGTTCTTCATCAACGCGGCCATCGTCGTGCTGGCGGCCACGCGGTTCGAGCAGGAAGTCGAAACGCTGCAACAGGCCCATGAATTGCTGCTGCCCGTGTGGGGCGGCACCGCCAGCGTCTTGTTCGCGCTGGCGCTGTTGGCCTCAGGACAAAGTTCGACACTGACGGGCACGCTGGCCGGACAGGTCGTGATGGAGGGCTTTGTCCAACTACGTGTGCGGCCGTGGGTCCGCCGGCTGCTGACCCGTCTGGCGGCCATCGTGCCGGCTCTGCTCGTGCTGACCCTGGCGTCGGCGAACGACGGCGATGCGAAAACGGTCGATGAACGTCTGCTCTGGTTGCTCTTACTGAGTCAGGCCATCCTTAGTTTTCAGCTGCCGTTTGCCATCATTCCTCTGGTGCAGTTCACCAGCGATCCTCGACGCATGGGCGTCTTCGCCAGTCCCGTCTGGCTGAAGCGATTGGCGTGGCTATGCGCCATCGTCGTCGTCGGCCTAAACTTCGTGTTGATTTGGATGTACATGGGAGAATGGGGGAGAGATGTCGAGAAGGCCGGCTGGCATCCTCTGTGGATCTACGGCACGGTGGGGCCGATCGCGGTCGCTCTGGCGGGTTTCCTCGTATGGGTGATGCTGTATCCGCGCTATCGTCCGCGCGAGGTCCGTCTCCCGCCGCTGGCCGCTCCCGAGTTGGCCGTGGTGCGCTATCACCATATCGGCGTGGCCATCGAATTCGCTGGCGCCGATAACGCCGTTCTCGCTCAGGCGGCGGCGGTGGCGCGTGTGCATCAGGCGCCGCTATTGCTCATCCATGTCGTCGAAGGGCCGGTCGCCGCCTATTATGGCCCGGCCACGGACGATCAGGAGAGCCGGGCGGATCGACTGCGCATGGGCGAGATGGTGAAGCACCTTCAGATGGAAGGGCTGCGCGCGGAGGGCGTTCTCGGCTACGGCGATCCACCAGGAGAATTGGTACGCATTGCGCGGGAACGGCAACTCGATTTCCTGGTGCTTGGCACGCACGGCCATCGGTTCTTCGCCGATCTGGCGTTGGGGCAGACGGTTTCGCCCGTGCTGCACCGTTTGCAAATCCCCATCCTGGTAGTGCCGAACGCGCAGCGTTAGCGGAGAGCTTACTGAGTTGTCATGAACGGGCTATCAGAGACGCCGCTTATTTTCAGAGCAGAACGGGTAGGCAGTGGTCACCAATTCCGATAGCGAAGTGGCGGAATAATTTACAACCCGCGATGGGCCAAATCCTCGACGAGACGCGCGTAGAACGTAACCGCATCGAAGTTTTCGCCGGGCCGCACGAACAGACCATCCGGCGTCTGCGCGAAGTGATCGACCGACAACATGCCCAATACCTCGCCCCACGTCGCGGAGCGCACGGACACAAGGCCGTCGTTGGCTCCCTCCGCCGGCGTCAAGATATTCCAGGCGCGGCGCAACAGCGGCGACACCCGCGACGACGGCACGGCCGCCGTGTAGGAGAAGTAACGCACGCCAGCGGCGTCGGGGGTGCGTTCGTTGAAGGCGCGGCAAGCGTCGGTACGGCAATCGCGAAAACCATCGACGTTGAGACCGAACGCTTCAAGCGTCAGCAACAGCGGCACGCGCTGGCGGAAATTGAGACAAAACCAATCGGCGACGGCCGTACCGTGGTGCGGCGTGGAAAGAGTCGTCAGCGAAGCGACCTGATTGGCCATGCCTAGATGCGTAATGAGATAGCGGGCGTCGAGACCGCCCATGCTGTGAGCGATGAGGTTGATCGGCTCGCTGGTCCAGTGGCGAATCAGATCGCGCAGCTGCTCCGCGCGCTCGGCGACGCCGCCGGTCGGCTCGACGTTGGGATACAGCGCCTCGATGCCGCGCTCGCGCAGAAACGGCCGCAGGTGCGAGAAGTAATTGGTGTCCTCCGGTATCTGCATGCGCAGCATGGTCATGGCCAACATGCCGTGACAGAACACGACCGGATGACGCGGCACGCAACGCAAGCGCGTCGGCCGTGATACCCAACGTACCGGCGTGGGCGTCCGTTTCTCGCCGTTGATGCGCAGCGTGCGTAGGTCTTCGGAGACGCCGGCGTACCGGCTCACGACGGCGCGATCCGGTTGATCCTTCACGGCGTCGGCGAGGGCGGACTCGGCCGTGGGTTCTTCGTTGAGAACCGCGAAATCGAGCCGATCCGCGAACAGCCAACGGAGCCGATCAAGCCCTTGCTTCAGGGCGTCGGCGGCGTCGGCGCGTGAACTAGGCATCAGCACAAAATGGCCGCTCGGCCAACCTAGCGAGGTCGCCGCCAGAGCAAGCTCCGGTTGCAGATTGCCTCCATCGGGAGGGACACCGCAGAGATAATAAATCGGCCGCGCCGGACCCGGTTCCTGCTCCAGCGCGCGGAGCAACTCGGTCAAGCGAGCCGCGAACGCCGATTGCGTCAGCTGTTGCACGCCATCGGCATCGTGGGTGAACTCCAGAGGCAAAATAACGACGAAACCGAAACGACTCTCCAACGGTGCGGACAGGACGACATTGCAGGCGCGCAGCGTCTGGCCGGCGAAGGAGATTTGATGACGCGCCATGCGCCAGCCGCGCCGGGCCGAAGGCAGTTCGGACTCGAATGAGACTTCAAACTGACCGTCCGAACTCACCGGCACATCGGCTTCAAAAGTGATTCCGCCGACTTGCGTTTGAATGTGAGCCGTCAGGTTCGGCGGCGTCGGAAATGGCGTCCGCAAGCGTTTCCACCAATTGCGTCCGCCGCTTGGGGTAAGCGGAATAACGAGTCGTCCTCGCGCCCACAAGCGATGGGTCGAGGCCAGGGTGTCGTGCATCTGCACTTCGGTGACGGTAGGCGCAGGCGCAATGGGCCTGTCAGCCGTGGCTTCCGGGGGAGCCATCGATGCCTCCTCTTCTCTGTTCCTCCTTATCTATTCTACGCTGTTGAGGAGGACGAGGATTAGAAGTCGAGATGATTTTTCCGTGATTTGTGAACGCGCCGGCACCCCGAGCTGGTAATTCCTTCTGTTCGCGTCTTTTAGAGCTTGCGGACAAAACCACACGAACCCGAAGTGCCAGCCAGGCTAAACCATTCCTTCGCTTGCGCTTCGGGTTCGTGTGGTTTTGTCCGCAAGCTCTTAGCTTCCGACAAAGACAGGCAAAGTGAGTTCGCTCGCCTCCTGCGCGGAGGGGAAGAGGACGGAAGACAGCAGCTGCACGAGTTGTTGCCTGAACGGTTCGAGTTGGCTTTTATCGGAAGACAGAGGCAGAATACGGTCGCACAGGCACTGCACCGACGCGACGCGGCCCTCCGGTTGAATCGCCATTCGTAGGGTCGTGAAGCCGTGAAATAAGGGGGCGTGTTGCTGAGTCAATACCCGGACCTTATCCAGGGTCGGGGTCAGTGCGTTGAGAACGGCATCCCCGGACAAGGCACCGTTCAGGATGCCACCCTCCGCCTTCAGGTGGCCGTGAAGGACGAGACGACCCGCGAGAGGGTCCATCGTGCCTTGCAGCGGTTGGACGCCGTGGATGACTCGATCGTCGAAAACGAGGAGTTGGTTGAAGCGAGCGGGAACCTTATCGTAGAAGGCCGAGCCGGCGCCCGATGTCTTGATGCGCTCGCTTTCCCAGTAGTTTTCCGGGTGAAAAAGGATGGTTTCGCCGCCGAGAAAGTTCTTCTCGTCCCACTTGGTTATGGAGAAAACGTAGCCCATTTGTCCGTTGAGAGAATCGTTATGAAGCCCCTGTCCGCAGCCGTTGACGTACAGGCTCAGCCAGGGATTCGATCGGCTGCTCAAACCGAGAGTCGCCATTGCCCAGGCGTTCAATCGCTGACCAAAGCGCTCCACCAGGGCATTCGGTATAATTGTCCCAGGACTGGTTCGCAGATACATGTACAATTCGGGAACGAACCAGTAGTTCCACACTTGATGTTGGGAAGAATGGGCGCGAGGTTCCTTGAAGTGCGCCTCGAAGGCGGCACGCAGTGCGTCGGCCTCGTCGAAAAAACGCTCGACGATCATGTAGGGCTGTTGCATGACGGGATGGTTCCATGTCTCGTCTTCGAGACAGTAACAGAATGATTTACCAGTTCGTCTATTTTACACCAAATTGCGCCGCGTCGGCGAGCGCTCGGATTCCAGGAGGAGTGCAGCGGCGCGGACGTGCGGCGCGAAATAGCCGCGCCGCAGAGCCGCCAAATCTTCCTCGAAACGATGGAGCCGATCGCGGACCTCCGCATGACAGTGAGCCAGCACACGCCGGCCGAGATTCTGCCGCGCCGCAGGTTCCTCGCGATCCTCGGCCTCACAGAGCCGAGTGAGCCAGGCCATCCGGCCAAGCGTGCTGTCGGCGGCTTTCAGCCAGGCCGCCGCCTCGGCCAACGCGAAACAACTCGCTTGCACCTCGGCGTTTCGTCCCAGCGCCTCGCCGAAGAACTGCCAGGCGGCCATCAGTCGCTGCCGGAAGTCCGCCTTGAGCGCTTCGAGTTCCAACACCTCACGCCCAAGATGCCGCACGCGCGTTTCCACGCCGCCCCGCAGCCAGCGCGGCACCACCTCGCCGGCCAACGTCTGCAAAATGACGCAGCGCTCGCCCAGGGCGCCGCCCTGCTGAAGAGTGACCAGGATCAGGCGAGCGCTGGCCGTTTCAAGATCGAGCGATCGGGTCTGCCGATGGGCACGGCGACCGATCACCTCCCGCGCCAACGCTTCCGCCAGATACCGGGTTTCCTCCTGGCGAACCTTGCGGCGAGGAAAATCGCGGAGGTCGGCCACGATCCGGAGCAGGTCGTTCGCCGTCGCATCGTCTGCCGCCTCGCCGTTGTTCGCCATCTCGGGCACCAGACGCGGTTGCAGCAGATCGACCGGCGCGAGCAGGAAATCGCCGGTCATGTACGATACCGGAGCAGCGAGATATTCCGCCGGCGTTCGCGGCGGCGGGCCGGCTCCCAACTCGACAAGCGGCCGATCGCTGGACCTCGGCAACGGGCGCAACTCCTCATGCACGAAAATAACCAATTCGTCGAATAGCGTGGCCACATAATCGAGCCACACACGCAGCAATGGCATGGCGAGTTCCGCGTCAAATCCTTCCTCCAGTCGTGCGTGCGCCCGCAATAGCAACAGTTTGCTGGCCAGCACATGCGCCGCTTGCCGAGCGAATCCCGCACTCACTTCCATCTCGGCTGCCTGTTCGCGTGAACCATTCCGCCCGTCGAATGCCAGAGCGAGAAGACGGTCTTCGGCTTCGCGAATCTCTTCGCGCTCGGCCACCAGCGCGCGGCGCTGGGCCAGCGTGGGCCAGTCAGCGGGAACATCGAGAAGGGCGCGAGTCTGTTCCGCATCCGCAAGCAATCGAGGACCGTGTTGACGATACGCCTCCGGCAGCGGATGCCGGCCGGACTCGCGTGCTGCATCCGCGTCGTTAAGGAGAGCGGTCTGCGCGGCCAAATCATCGCGAACCTCCCTCGCCACTGCCGCCAGCAGATCGGCATGACCGAGCGTATCGGCGGGTGCCCACACCTGTTCGAGCGTCTCCAGCACATAGCGACGCGCCGCGATGTCGGCCAGTAAATGCTTGCCGGCGGCATCGTCCGGCACGAGCGACGGCAGCGACGAAACCCAATCAGCCCGGAGCGCCGGCGACGGATCGGAAGAACCCTTCGCCGGCGCTCTGGGCTGGGTGAAGGTGTTCTCTCCGAGTAGCCGGCGCAAGCCGGTCAGATGATGCTGACGTAGTTGTCGGCCCTCGGCGATGGCCCAGGCGAATCGGCCATCCCATGCGCGATGGGTCCGCTCCGCGGTTTTGACAATGAGGGCCGCCGCCAATTCCAGCAGCCGTTGCCGCGCCGCGCCGAGTCGTTCGCTGTTTTCCTCAAGCACCTCTTGAACGCGCACTGCCAATTGCTGCGCATAGCGGGCCAACATCTCAAGATGATCGCTGCGTGCCCGATCCACCCAGGCCGAGCCGTCCGTCAAGGCATCGTCCAATTCGTGGAGCTTGCGATCGAGTTGATCGAGCAGCTTCGACACGCTGGCCCGTACATCCGCATCCGCCAGTGCATCATCTCGGACGCCTATCTCCCAGGGATCGTTGAGCCGAGACATCGCGGGGTGAACCCGTCCGCCGCGCCCCCAGTCCACGAACGGATTGGTCCGCCAACACGCCTCGCAGTCGATGCACCTGTCGCCGTGAACGATCACTTGCACGGTCTGGGATGGGTCTCCCTGTATCTCAAACACGCCGGTAGGACAAATGTGCGGCAATCGATGCACGGCAGCCGCCTGCTGTCGCGGCTGCGTCGTTTTCCCCACAATATGGATGCAAGGAGACGACTTCGCGGCAGTAGCGCGCGAGGTTGGACCGGTTTTCTCTCTCTCGGAGGAAACAACGGCCGCTGACTTTTCGAGAACGATCGCTTCACTGCGCCGCCGGCGCATCCAGCGAAACAGGTATGTCGCCACCGTCCGCGAGATACTGGCGATCACCGCCAGAAAAGCCAGGGCCGCGAGAACCAGCAAGTCGAGCAGGTTAATTTGCCGCACGAGCAATTCGACTATGCCGGTCAATTTCACTGACAACGGCGTGTCACCATTGCGATAGAGAATGCGACCGGCCGAGGCCAGCACCGGCCGAAATCGGCCGAACCATCGACGCACGAGGCGCGGCGTCGTATTCGCGGAACCCTCGTCATCCGCCGAATGAAAGTGAACACGCAACTCTCCGCTCGGCGGAAGATGCAGCCGCGGCCGACGTACCAGATCGCGGAACGCATTGAGCGCGCCATCGAGGAGGACTCGCGCCAGCGCCGGTCGTGTCGTCACGTCGCGCAAACGCAGCGCATGGCCCATCTGAAGGATGTCGTTTTGCCATTCACCCCATTGGGACCAGGGAACACGCGCCAGGACAAGGAACCAGCCGAGTAGTTTCCTCGGCAGCCAGCCACGCGGACTCGACCAAACGGCTGACGAATCCAGGAGCAGGTCCAGTTCCCGATCGAACAAGACATGGGTTTTCTTGACGTAGCTCGGCCAGCGCTGCAAAAACTCCATGTCCTGCCAGTAGCGCGTCTGTTGCAGCGGTTCGAGGTAATGACGCTGGAGTTGCGCGCGGCTGAAGTCGCCGCCTTCGGCGCGAATGCGCGCCGCCGCCTGGCTGAACAGCAGGCCCGTGGCCGTGGCCGGCCCCGATAGATTCATCACCGGGAAATCGACGCCCAACCCCGCCGCCGCGCCGCCGATGGCTAAACCGTCCTCGATGAGATAAGGAATGTCGCGCGGCCCACCGGCACGGAGCAGTTTGACCGTCCACGCACCGCGCCGGCCGTCGCGCCACCACGGCCGAAGCGCCGGCATGTCCGCGAACCAGTCCAGCAGTTGTCGCGGTTCGCCCTCGAAATGTTGAGACAAGTTCTCGGCCGGCAGTGTGACGTTCAGCGTCAAACTCTGGCGATTGCCGCAAACGAAGCCGCGTGCATTGAGTGGGATTCTGCCGTGATTGCGCAACAGCAAATCGTAGGCAACGCCCTCTTCCGGCCCAACGTGGAAACACTCTTCAATGGCGCCGGCCGGCAGATCGATGACTTGCTGAAGACTGTAGAGAAAAGCCGGAACGTCACGCGGATCGCTGGAGCGATCAAATCCCTCGCGGCTGACGAGATGGCCGGCATCGCCCTCGGCGAGAAAGACGAGATTGCTATAAAAAGGACCGCGTGAGGTGGCAATGCCGATGACGCGCCGGCCATCGCGGATGAGGCTTTCAACAAGAGTCTCCGCCAGCAATGTGACGCCGTGCTTCACGGCAATCTGTGCCAGGTGAGGATCGAAGCGCGATCGCAGCACCGTGTAACAGTGGCGAAACGCCTTGGGATCGCGGTAGACGTTGCCGACGAGACGGCGTCCGTCGGTGGCGAAGCTGCCGCGTTCAATCAGCCGGCGCTCCCAGGCCAGCGCTTCGACGCCCTCAAAGCCAAGGATGTCGGCATGAGCCAGATTCTCGGCGAAGCAAACACCGCCGATGCCATTACCGCCGCCCACCTCGGAGGCTTCCACGATGGCCACCGCGAAGCCGGCCCGCGCCAACCCGATGGCCGCCGTCAACCCCGCGCAGCCAGCGCCCACGACGACCACGTCGTACTGAGCGAAACTCATCCCGTCTTGCAAATAAAAACCTTTCACCACGGAAAACACGGAAAACACGGAAAAAATACAAAAGACAAAAGACCAGGCATGATACCGTTGATTGATTGTCCTCCGGTTCCCAAACGACACAACTCAGCAGCCGGGCGGCCGGGGTTGACGTAATAGCTCGAATCACAGTCATGGCCGCCCGGTCTGCTTGTATGTTCTGTTTTATGGCCGGCACCCTGCCGGAAGTATCCTCTGTTGAGGAGTCGCGGGAGGTCTTTCGGTCTGCTGAGGTGCGACCTCTTGCTACAGATTGGCCCCTCCGCGCCGGATGCAGAAGCTCGTTACATCTTGCGGCCACGACCTCTCATCACAAGCTTCCTCAACGTCCGACAGCCACGGAGGAGCTTCGCGGCTAGGGCACCGCAACCCTACACCATTCCGAAGATCCCATGCTAACAGCCAACACCAACCACACGCAACCGCCCTCGACAACAAACCCAAACAACCACCCCGTCCGCATCGACACCTCACGCTGCGGACATGTCGTGGTGACTGCCCCGCTGTATCGGGGCGATGGCCGCGATCGCACATTTAGCGTGAATCTGGAGGAGAACGTGTTTCACTGTTTCGCGTCGTGTTGCGGCCAGGCGGGCGACGTGATCGATCTGTGGGCGCAACTACAGCAGATGACGTTGCGTGCGGCGGCGTTGGATCTGGTGCAAACCTTCGGTGTGGAAGCGGCGCTGGCAACAGAGAAGAGGCACGGTTAAAAAGCACGGTTGAGTTCGCCGCGTCGAAAGATTCGCCTCGTGACCCCAACCCCTCTCCCCCGGAGTACAGGGGGAGAGGGGCTTTCGGGACAGACTCTCAGTTCTGCATGTCTCTCATCATGATTCTCACTATGAAGAGGAGTCCCGTCAGGAATAACACCCCTGCTGGGTAAAGCCGCTCACCGCCGAAGATCCTATACCCGACGAAGTACCAGAGGAAGGCCGCGACCATCAGGATACCGCCGCCTGCGAGAGCTAGGTCGGTTAGGTTGAAGCCCCGTTTTATGCGGGGGGACTCGCTGGGGAGATCTGAGCGCGAGGCTGCGGAGTCCACTTGAGGGTGTGGGTCAGTTGGTACACTCTGGACGCCGGTAGTAGTTACCGCAGATGGGATTTCCGGCCGCGACTTGACGGGCACGGTTATGGGCCGTTTACAGATCAAGCAGTGAATCGTGCGGGGAGTATTCTCATCCTCCAGTTCATAGTCTCGCCCGCACTCGCACTTGAAGATAATGGACATGGAAGCACCGCCTCCCGAAAAACTGGTGGCCCAGAATCTCTCCTTCGCCGAACAAGTTATTCTACAGCTTTCAGCTGTCTAGTTTGTTCGGGTGTCTCGTGGGCGTCAAGCAAAAATTCGCTGCTTCTCCAACGCGGCTTTTTGCGCAATCGGCGTGATGTCCGACCCAAGTTCTTGATTTTATCCTACTTGCGCCATCGGCATTTTTTTCTCCTTTGCCCCCTTTTTTATTCTTGACTACTTACCCGCCTTTGTGCAAATCCGTCCACGTATCCACAGATGGAACTAAATTGTTCTGTTTGAACGACGAGAACTTCCACATCCGCGCATAACCTTTTCCATCGGCGACTGCTGAGCAGCCTCCTGGCCGCTCTGATCGCCGGTGTATCCTGTCTTCAAAAGTTCATCCGATCACGACGCGCGGCCGGCGCGCGGCCTCCGCTTCGGTCTTGCGAATGAGCGCGTGGACCATCCACGGAATGTTTCCTTCGCCCCACAACAGGAAGTGCAGGTTGGAGGCCAACGGCGATTCCTCCGACCAGGCGAAATGAATCTCCGGCGGCCGGCCGACCGTCGCGAACTCCAGGGCGATCGCGGCCACCACATGCGCGATCGAGGCGCAGTGCGATACGCGAATCACTTCCATACCGCCGTCCTGGACGATTCGCATGAGCGGTTCGTTATGGAAATCGCTCGGATCGCCTAGCTCCGCCTCGATGAAGATGATCGGCACATCCGACGCCAGGCGATGGCGTGCGCGTATGTCGGCGTCTTTCTCCGCCAGCGAACGATGATCGGGGCGGTGCGGCACCAACACTTGAAATTCGAGTTGGCGAATCTCTTCCCAGCGGGTTCCCGAATGGTCGTCGTCGAAAGTGAATCCCTGGTAGCGCAGTTCCGTGCTGCGCCACCAGCGCGATACGCCTGCCAGGACAAAGATCACGGCGACAAACAGCAGCGCGATGACCGCGCCGGCTGGGCTTTCCCACACGAGGCCGGCTTCGTCTCGACTAAAAATAACGGCCGTGAAGAGATTCAACAGATTATCGTTGAACCGCAGCCATGACGGGGTGGCGAAGGGAAGAGGCAGAACGATCATCAGAAGGAAGAATGCACAGGCGAGGAACAACGGAGCGGTGACCAGCGGGAGCCAGAACGAACGCCGCCGGCGCGCGCGGAGATCCACGATCGCGGCGAGAGCAGCGCTGGCGAGCAGCACCAGAACGCTCGTGGAATAAGCACCCTGCTGGTGAGACACGCTGGCGTGAAAATAGAGGATGACGACGAGAATAATTAGATTAAACAGGTGCAGCAGGAGACCGGTACGGCGTGCCCAGTGCATTTCCATGCCGTAGCGCGTCAGGTAGTACGGCAGGAGATCGCGCAGGCTGATGGTCACGCTGGCCCCGGCCAGGAAGAGAATGAGAAGGGCGCTGACATCGTAAAGCGTGCCGAAGGCGGGGCCGAACAGCGGGTTGAGATCGGCCGCGGTTGGTCCGGCGGCTGCCGGCTTTTCCGTCGATTCGATGTCCTTCGCCGGCTCGGCCGGGCCAGCCGGCATCTCCTCAAGCTCGTCGAAATCCTCCGGCCGTGGGCCGCGCGGGGCGTTCGGATCGTGGCCAGGCGGCTGAAGGGAACCTCCGTGAGCCAGGTAAGCCAGGGCGCGGTTGTGCGCGGGGCCATCGCCCTTGAGATCCTTCGTGGGCACCAAAAGCGTGACCGACAGCACGGAGCCAAACAGGAATAGACTCATAAGGAAAGCAGCCGCAATGAGGAGCTTGCGCGCATTGCGAATGCGGCCGCGCGGCTGCGCCGGATCGTCTCCCGACCAGCCACGCACCAGACCGACGCTTGCCATGCTCAGTTCAAAACCACCTAGGCCCAAGGCTAACGGAGGGAAGTACCGGAAGGCGCTATAGGCCAGATAGAAGGTGAGGGCGATAGTGTCTTGGTCGTGGGCCACCTCCTGAAAAAATTCCCAGTTGGCGATGTAATCGGGATGATGGATTAGATAAAGAATGCTGCTGACGATAACCACGCCATTGAGCGCAACGAAGAGACTAACGATAACGCCGGCCGCGATCATGAAGCCGCGCGTGAAACCACGCAACAGGAAGAAATACAAAACGAAACCGAGGACCGAGAGGATCACGGTCACGGTGAGTTGTTCGTTCCACCAGTCGAGTACTTGATTGGCGGTTTCTCCTTGGAGTCTCGCCGGCAGGGACGCACGCAACGATTCCCGCGCTTGCGTCATCCAATCGGCGTGGGCTTGCCAGTAGGAATTGTGGATGAGGTGCAGGGAGGCGTCGGCCGTGGACAGCGTGCGGGTGATGACGAAATCGGCGGCGATGAAACCGAGCAGAAAGAGGATGAGGAGTTTGCCGCTCCATCCGCGAAAATGGCTTTCCAGCAATCCCGTCACGCCGTAACCGTTCGGCGAGCGACCGACGACATAGAGATAGATCGGCAGCGCCACGAACAGCGTGACGAGCACCACTAAAAGGGCGGTGAGCGGCGCGAAATCGCGCGTGGCCCTGTCCACGGCCATCGAGGGCAAATAAGCCAGCGTGCTGAAATAATCCAGGCCGACCAGACAGAGAACCAGCCACCAAGTATACGAAGCCAGGCCACGAGTGGGTGTGGGCGGCACGATCGGCTTATCCATCGCGAACCTTTCGTCAGAAGGAAACCCGCGCGCCGGCCCCCGGCGAATCGCGGTTCCGTGAGTATGTAACCCCGAAAAGGTCGAACAGCCTCATTCTGGTGGTAAGATTAGCGGCACTAACTTAATGGGCGAACGGCCGGCGTCAGCCGGCTGGTGTAGGCTCTAACCGGCCGGCTGACGCCGGCCGTTCGCCATTCGGTTACAGCCAATTAGCCGGCGAAGAACTCCGCAAAGCGGTCCTTGAACGCTTTCAGTCCGAGGTTGAAGACCCAGGCGTCGATACCGACCGACAGGATGCGACATCCCAATTCGACGCAGCGGCGTGCATGGTCGGCATCGCGCGGCAGGATAGCCCAGGGCACACGATTGGCGCGACAAGCGCGAGCCACGCGCTCGATGGCCTGCCACATGCGCGGATGATCCCACTCGCCGGGCAATCCCATCGATTGGCTAAGGTCCGCGGGGCCGATAAAGAGAAAATCAAGATC
>Ga0134126_10000323_pt1 | contig 62435 bp, 48 predicted proteins | sample KB31752_FD_96881 | JGI IMG/M metagenome (GOLD analysis project Ga0134126, IMG submission 96881) | Terrestrial soil microbial communities with excess Nitrogen fertilizer from Kellogg Biological Station, Michigan, USA - KB3-175-2 | ecosystem: Environmental > Terrestrial > Soil > Unclassified ...
AGGGTTCCCCTCATCGTTTCCGCGCATCGCGTTGCCGATTTGGTGTTGGGCTCGATGATGATGCCTGTCTCACTCACCCCCGCTGGGTCTTAGAGGCTGATATGGCTGTATCAGGCGGGAAGCGAGGTCGCCACGAAGCTCCTATTTCGACAAGTCCGTCAACAACGATGACAGGTACACCACCGACGGCTGGATGTCGTCCGTGGGAATACGCTCATTCAGCCCATGGCTGAAACGGTCGCTGTCCTTTATGAACAGGGGACTGACCCCATAGCTGGGAATGTGCAGGTTGCGAAACCACTCACTGTCACTGGCGCCGGCCGACATTGTGGGAAATAGCGGCACGCCGGGATAGCTGGCGTCGAGCGCTCGGGTAATCGCGCTAACGACGTCGGGCCGTAATGGCGAGGCATCCGTCGCCACACTACCCTCGGAGACGTCCCGGAACTTCAACGATGTCACGACGCGGCTTGTAACCCTCGCGTTTGAGCTCGATGACCGTCGCGACGGCCAGAGCATCGCCCAGTTTCATGTCGCTCGCCCCTCGGCCATACAGCAATCCGTTCTCGACCACCGGCGTAAAAGGGTTCCTCTGCCAGTCCGCCGCCTTCGCTTCGACTACATCCATGCCAATGTACTGGTCCACGCACAGTACAGTCTCCGCCGAACCTTGCGAAGCGTATATGCTGTGGCACGCGGCTGGGGTCTATTCTGTACCACTGCTACGAAAAAGCTGAAAGGTTGGCACCATGTCCAAGCGCATAGATACAAAGCTGATTTACGCCGGGCAGCCGCGCATTGCCGGTGCGGTGGAAATGCCGATCTTTCAATCGGCGATGTTTGAGTACACAGGTGAATCGAGCTACCACGACCTGGGCTACATTCGCCTCAACAACACACCAAACCACAAAGCCCTGCACGCCAAGCTCGCGGTGCTCGAAGGCGCTGAGGATGCGCTGATCGCGGCGAGCGGTATGGCGGCGATTTCGACTACGCTGCTGACCATACTGTCTGCCGGCGATCACCTGCTCGCCCAGAGCACGCTCTATGGCGGCACGCAGGACCTCCTCACACACGATTTCCCGAAGTTCGGCATCGCGGTGGATCTCATCGACGCGGACGATGCAAGCTCGTGGCGCGCCAGGCTGCGCCCCAACACCAAGGCCATCTACGTCGAAGCGATGACCAACCCGCTGCTCGAAGTCGCGGATCTGGAAGGCATAGCAGCGTTCGCGCACTCCAACAACCTGGTGGCGCTCATCGACAGCACGTTCGCGACGCCGGTGAACTACCGCCCCATCGAGGCGGGCTTCGACCTCGCACTCCATAGCGCGACTAAGTATCTCAACGGCCATGCTGACATCGTCGGCGGTGCAGTCGCCGGGAGTGCGGACTGGATTCAGCGCATCAGGCACCGCATGAATCATCTGGGCGGCTGCATGGATCCGCACGCGGCATTTCTGCTGAACCGGGGCCTGATGACCTTAGCGCTGCGGGTCCGACATCAGAATCAAAGCACGTTGCGGATCGCACAGTTCCTGCAAGGTCACTCTGCCGTAGAGAAGGTGAACTACGCCGGCCTGGAAAGCCATCCGCGCCACGCGCGCGCCCGCAAGCTCTTCGCAGGCTTTGGCGGCGTCCTGAGCTTCGAGCTGCGCGGCTCCGCCGAACGGGCCGACCGGCTCGCTGCGAAAGTAAAGCTGCCAGCGGTCGCCCCCAGCCTCGGGGGCATTCGTACACTGATCACACGTCCGGCAGTCACATCGCACGCAGGCCTGTCGCGCGAGGAGCGCTTGCGCGCCGGGATCAGCGACGGGCTCATTCGACTGTCGGTCGGGATCGAGGATACCGACGACCTGATCGAAGACCTTGAGCAGGCACTCCGGTAGGTAGCGGCCGGGCTCACCCTTTCACAGTCGCAGGGACCTCGAGGGCTCGCCCGCTGATGGCAACACCTGCCATTAGCGCGGCGACGCAGAGGAAGGCGGTGCTAAGACTGCTGTGGTGCGCGATGTATCCAATTCCCGCAGGTCCGGTCAGCACTCCGGCGTAACCCAGCGTGACCACAGCGGGCACGGCTACCGACTGCGGCATGGCTTTCTGGACGCCCACCGCGCTGAAGATAATGGGTACGATGTTGGAGCAGCCCAGACCGACGAGCAAATAACCCAGCAGGCAGATCCACCACGCGGGAACCAGGGTTGCCAGCACGATCCCAACGGTTGCGACTAACCCACCCGCTATCACCACCACGCGTGGGCCGAGTCGTTTGACTATGCCGTCTCCGGCGAGCCTGCCGAAAGTCATGCTCACCGAGAAGCACGCGAAGCCGAATCCTGCTCGCGATAGCTCGACGCCCCGTTTCTCGGTGAGGAAGACCGCACTCCAGTCCAGCATCGCGCCTTCAGCCAGAAAAACAATAAAACACAGGATGCCGAGGAATAACACAATGCCCCGCGGCAGCGCGAACGGCGGCCCTTTTGAGTGGCTTCCGTATGGCAGGGAGCCCGCGAATGCCGCGGCGAGCAGCACCGCCGCGAATACAGCCCCGGCAAACGCGCTCATCAAAGGTGTTGCACCCAAGGTCAACAACCCACTGATCAGCCCTCCTCCCACGATGCCCCCTGCGCTGTAGCAACCATGAAAGCCGGACATGAGAGGTTTTCTGCTGGCACCCTCTACGATCACCGCCTGCATGTTGAATGCGCAGTCCGCCGATCCGAGACCGGCGCCAAAGATGAAAAGCGTCACCGCGAGCAATGGCAATGTCGCGGCTACCGCGAGCATGGGCAATGTGACACAGATGGCGATGGTGGCTACGGTGACCACCCTGCGGCAACCGTACCGGGCAACCAGAGCCCCCGCGATGGGCATTGCGACGATCGAGCCAACTCCGAGACACAACAGCAGCAGGCCGAGACTGCCTTCATCGAGCCCCGCTCGAGCCTTGGCGAACGGGACGAGCGCCGCCCAGGTGGCTGCGGCGGCTCCACTGATGAAGAACAACATGCGGGTCGAGCGGCGTTGGGCCTTCCCAATGGTTGCCGACTCTTCAGGGAGGCTCAACAGCTCCCGCGGCGGGATCTCGCCGAGGTCAGTGCTCAGAATCCGGGTCCTTCTTTGCGCAGGTCGGCGAGGTGAACCGTAATCGACTTTGCCTCAAAGACGGCGCGAACCGCCGCGTCCGCATCATGCTCCACGATCAGATGGCCTATCTGCTCCAGGGAGGCGACATAGTGAGGCGCGGCGGCTCCGAATTTGTCGCTGGTGACCACAACGGCGGTCTCACCACTGCTTTCGATCAGGGCCCGCTTGATCAACGCCTCTTCACTGTCGATATCCCAGATCCCCGTGACAGGGTCGATCGCGCAAATGCCTGGAAAGCACAGATCGGCACGGACACTGCGAATTTCGAGCGCGGTCCGGATACCCACGGCCGAGCCGGCGCGCTTGTCGATGCGGCCGCCGATCATGAGTATTTCGAAGCCCTCGCGATCCATCAGCCGCTGTGCGATATCCGGCGCCGTGGTAACGATGGTCAGGTTCATGCGATCCGGGAGTGCATCGGCAATCGCACTGTTGGTGGAGCCCGCGTCGATCAGAATGGTCTGGCCGGCGCGCACCAGGCTTGCCGCCTTGCGCGCAAGCCGCAGCTTCGCTTCGACCTGAAGTCCGCGCCGCAGACTTACCGGCGGCACTTCGGGGCCCACAGGAAGCGCCCCTCCGTAGACGCGGCGGCATAACCCTCGGGCCGCCAGCTCACGCAGGTCACGCCGGATCGAATCCTCCGAAACCACGAAAACCGCGGCGAGCTCCGAGGCGAAGACACGCCCATGTTGGTTCAAACGCCGCAGGATCTCGGCTTGCCGCTCTCCCGGCAGCGCCTCAGCACTCGTGGCCGCATTCATGTGCGAGCCCCGACAGAAGGCGCCAACAGCAACCCCAGGCTATTCAGCTCGCTACGCAGCTGCGGAGCGTTGGAAAAATGCACACTACGGAAGCCGAGCCTGCCGGCGGCCTCGACGTTCTTCGGCGAGTCATCGATGAAGACCATGCGATCGGCCTGCCGGCCGGAACGAGACAACAACACCTGGAAGATCGCAGGATCGGGCTTGATCAGCCCCTCCCTTCCAGAAACCACGATGTCTTCGAACCAGTCGAGGAACGGAAAGCGCTTCACCGCGTAAGGAAACGTGTGTTGCGACCAGTTAGTGAGCGCGTACAGAGGGACCCCGGCGGTCCACAGCTCTTCCAGAATCACCAGCGTGTCGGTGAGCGGACCGCCCAACATTTCTTCCCAGCGCTCACGGTAAGCGCTAATCAGGTGCGCGTGGTGGGGGTGCGCCGTAGTGGCTTCGTCGATCGCCTCTTCCCAGGAGCGACCCGCATCCTGCCGCTCGTTCCAGGCCTGGTTGCAGACCTCAGCGAGAAAACGCTCCATGGCCTGGTGGTCATCGCCGAACAGGCGGCGATACAGGTAACGCGGGTTCCAGTCGATGAGGACGCCGCCCAGATCGAAGACCACCGCTTCGACTTCACGATTGATCACGTTTCTACGAACCCGCCCACTCAAACCAGGCATAAGTATGCACAATCGTGCACACTGGCGCAACCGAATGGGCCGTCGCGCCTCATAAATACAAACCCCGCCGTAAAGGCGGGGTTCGCACCGACGCGGACAGGATGTTATGAGCAACTCACCGGACGACTTCAGTGGAGGCGACGCCACCGCTCGCAGCAGCCGCGCGCACGCGCCTGGGCGCGGTCTCACGCAGTAACAAGCTCAACACCACACCGATACACAACCCGATCAGCGAGACCTGCGGCACTTTCTCGATGCCGTAGTGTTGGGCGACATAACCGGCGAGTACCGGACCGATGCCGCCACCGAAAATCTCGCCGGTGCCCGAGACCAGACCGATTGCCGAAGAAGTCAGACCAGGAGGCACCGCCTCGGTCGCTATCGGGCCGGTCAGGAGCGAGAGCACGCCGCTACCGAAGAAGGAGGCGCCGAAGAGGTATGTAAACAGCCAGACAGGCTCGCCGCCGCCGGTGCGCGTAAACAAGTACACAAACACCGCGGCCAGTGCGAACGCAATCACCGATTGAGCTCGTCGGCCAATGAAATCCGACGCCGCCGGCACGATGATTCCACCGGTAAAGCCACCGAAACCGAGCCCGGACATGACGAAGCCCATCTGCTCGCGGCTGAGGTGCAGATAGTCGACCAGATAAGTGGGGACCATGCCGCCGAGCACGAAGATACAGCTCATACCACACAGCAGTCCCCCCATCGAGAGGATGATGTTGCGTGACCGGAAAACCTGTCCCCACGGGGGACGCGGCTCTGCCGGAGCGGCCGCGTTGGCTCGCAGATGGGGCGGCTCGCGAATGATTCGATAGAGAAATATTGCAAGGATGAACCCTGGCAGCGCGACGATCACGAACACCCATCGCCATGAGCTGACAACCCCCAGCAACTGTGTCGCGATAATGGGCCCCGCCCCGAGGCCCAGGAGAGTGAAGCTGCTCAGCTGTATGCCCTGATTCAGACCAAGGCGGCTCGGGTGTGAGGCCTCGCCCGTCAGGGCGACGCTCGTGGACAGAAAAGCCCCTTCGGTCGCTCCCATGACACCGCGGATGACCAGCAACGCGGGAATGGTGGCGATGAGACCTGTGACTCCCGACATGGCGGAGAACATCAGCAACGCGGGGATCAGTATTTTGCGGCGGCCGAAGCGGTCCGAGAGATTCCCCATGACCATGGAGAACACTCCCCAACACAGCGCCAGCGCCCCGACGGCATTGCCGAGGTCCTGATAGCTGAAGCCGAGGTCCTTCATCATGGCGGGAAAGAGCGGGCCGATGATCCATCGGTCCAAGCCCACCAGACCGAACCCCAGGAACAGCAGCAGAACCGCCTTCCACTCGTAAGACGTATCGAACTTCGCAGGCTGCGCGCTCATGCTTTCTCTTTCAGCCCCCTGGTAAAGAATCATAGCCCCCGAACTACACGCTACTTGATTAACATGCTCATTATCAATCCCAATCTGGGCTGGGGGACAGCCAACGTACTATAAATGTTAACAATCAATAGCTTATGAGATAACTCTCGATTGATTCTGAGGCGAGCCGTTCCCGCCGCGGATTCCACGCCCAGCCCTTCAGCGCTCAGCGCGAATTGCTTTGTCGCTGTACGCACAGCTTCAGCCTGCCCGGATCGATCATGCAGCATCGCCCGCTCAGCTTGCTGTTGGAAGTTAGGAACTTGTATTCTTCCGCCGGCATCCGACGTTGGTCGCAAAACGTCCCGTCAAGCAGTCGCCGATATGTGACACAGGCGTAGACCTGGGCACAAATCCCGCTAGGAAAAGCCGCCCCCCGCGTTAGCTGTTGCTTTGTCTGAACAGCACAGCGGCGCACTTCCTCATGACGACTACGACCGGAGGCCTCGCATGCAGCGACTTGAACGCATTGTCCTGATTCCCGCGATGTTGATGGCATGCGCCGGTTGTGGCGGCTCGGGCGGATCGACAGCATCAACCGCGACGCCGGCAGGATCGGCACCGACACAGACTCCGACCCAGTCGGATCCAACCGCGGCGCCGGCGGATCCGACGGCGAAATCCAGCGGCACCACCAGGATCAACGACGACGATCCCGCCATCATCTATAGCAGGGGGAACAAGTCGGCCGTGAACTGGCACTCCTTTCAACCGGCAGCGCAGGATTACAAACAGGACGAGCACTCGTCCAATTTCGTGCGCAGCGGCGGGGCCATCTCCGGTGTCGGAGCCGTAGTCAACTTCAACGGCACTGGCATCACCTGGATCGGGAAAAAAGGACCGCATTACGGCATAGCTTCCTACTCCATCGACGGCGGCCCCGCCCAGAAGGTGGACAATTACAACGCCACCGAGCTCGACCAGAATGCAAACCTGACCGTTTCCGGTCTTGCCGCGGAATCACATGTCCTGTCGATCTCGCTGCTCGACCAGAAGCAGGCGGCCGCCAGCAATTACTGGCAGACCATCGATGCCTTCGACGTCGCAGGCGCGGCCCTGGCGCCTTCCCAGGCCACCATAGCGGGATACAACTCGCCCGAGCTCAAGTTCACCGGAACATGGAAAGGCGGGCTGGTCAGTGATCAATCGGACCTTTCGGGCGGCCACTACTGGTCGAAGGAGGCCAACGCGAGCCTCTCCTGGACATTTGTCGGCAGTCTGATCGAAGTCTTCGGCCGGCCGGACTATGAGGACGGCTTCATGGATGTTTACATCGACTCCGATCCGAACCCCGTCGCCTCGGTCAACGGCCATTGGGGCTCCACCGACGACGACACACTCAACGCCTCGTTGCTGTTCGCGAAGAAACTCCCCGCAGGCCAACACACCATCAAACTCGTCGTGGCAGGAAAACACGACAGCAGCGCCGAAAACAACTACGTGCAGATCGATCAGCTGGTTGCATTCCAGTAGCCGCGCCGTGTGCCGCGCCAGGCTCTCCCGGAGCCTGGCCAGCGGCGGCCGCTTGCCCGGTTACGCTCGAATATCGGGTGACAAAGCCGCTATCGTCACCCAGGTAATCGATGTGAAGAATGTCAACGCCGTGCAGCTGGTCCCAGCCTGCGCCCCCATGGTGTCGCAATTCGCACTCATCGCCGTGAGATCTCCCGATAGCCCGACGGCGTCACTCCAAAACGCCCTTTGAACTCCCGGCAGAGGTGCGAATGAGTGCTGAACCCGCAGTTGAGCGCAATTTCACTGATACTCATCCTTGACTCGAGCAGGAGATGCGCGGCCTCCTCGGTTCGCAAACGCCGCGTGAACTCACCTACCGAAGCGCCGAAGAACCGGCGAAACTCTCGCGCAACATGAATCTCGTGTCGCCCCACGGCGCACGCGACCTCCTTCAGTGCTATCGGAGCAAGCGCATGCTCCTGTACGTAATCGCGAACAGCGAACAGCCATCGTGGCGGCTTCCTACTGCGCGGTACCGGGCCGTTTCGCCTGCCGAAAGCAGCGACGATCTCGAGCATCAGACCTTCGCAGGAAAGCCTCGAATACCGGTCATCTCGAGTCATTTCCTCGAGCAGACGCTCGCCCAGCTGATGGAAGATCGGAGCGATAATGTACGGGGAAGCGGCCAGCGGCGTCTTGCAGTCGGACAGATACTCGATCCAGTCGGGTTGCGGCCGGAAAGTGACCTGTCGGGCGCCCGCCGAACCGAACATCTGGGAGTGCAAGACCCCGGCAGGCAGAAACGCAACATGTCCCCTCACGTAGTTCCGCTCGGATCTTTGGATGCGTTCCGTGAACGCTCCCCGCACCAGAATGCTCAACGACTCGACATCGTGCGTGTGAGGCGCCATCGATGTCCGCGCCGAATAGTCGCGGCTGCGCAGTTCGTGGTGGGCAAACATGCTCGGCTCTCCGGTTGCCAATACAATCGATCATGCCGACGCTAGCGTAGTGCTAGCGACGTTAAGGGCGTGCAAGCGCTACGGATAGCCAGCAGATATTCTGCACGGATCCAAAGGAATCCTCCATGCACACACCCCGTTATTCGACTCTGATCATCGCAACCAGCTGTGCCCTTATCGCGCCACTGTGTGGGGCAAGCCAGCTCCTGAGCCCCGCGCAGGCTTTGTCGTACGTACGGATATCTGATCTTCAGTTCTCCCCGGACGGCTCCCAGCTCGCCTACGTTGTTACGAGTTATCAGTGGGATGCCTTGCCGCGAGTGCGAATTACCACACTCGCCACCGGAGCCACGCGGGAGATCACACCTGCACAGAAATCGGAGCGCACACCACAGTGGGCGCCGGACGGCAAGACGCTCGCCTTTCTGTCCAACCGAGGCGGCAGCAGGCAGGTCTACGCTGCACAGCCAGGCGGAAACAGTGCCGCGGCGCTGACGTCCACCAAGTTTGATGTCGAAGGGTTCCACTGGTCTCCCGACGGACGTCATATCGCATACCTCGCGAAGGACGATGCGGCCCCCAATCCGAATGCCGGCCCACAGATCGCCGACCTGGATGCAACCCTGCCGCGCTTATGGGTCATGGACGTGAGCTCGAAAACGGTACATTCCCTCGGCAAGGGTGGTTATGGCGTCGCGGACTTTCAGTGGCAGGACGCGACGCATCTGCTCGTAGAGGCTACAGACCGTCCGCGCGTGGAGGAGTACACGAACAAGGTCTACCGTGTTGCGACCGACGATGGGACTTTCACACCGATTGCAAGTCCACCGCAGCCTTTCGACACTCTGTTGGCTTCCCCTGACGGTAAGCAGTTCGCGGTCCGCTCAACCGCTGCTCATGGACCCATGGCGCGCGACCTCTTCATTGGCACGCCGACGGATGTAACACTGCGCAACATTTCGGGGCCACAGGGCTGGTCGGTTGCAGCGGTGAAATGGCACGACCCGCACAGCCTGTGGCTGCTTGTCAGAGATGGATTCTACAACCGGATCCTCCGCATCAACCCGCAGGCAACGGCGACGCGCATCGAATTGCCCCTGTCGGTGGCCGCGTTCGATGTATCGCGCGATGGTGTTCTGGCGTTCGTCGGGCAGGACTTCGCGCACCTGCCGGAAATCTACCTCCGGGCGAAGGACGGCAAAATCCGCCGGTTGCCGCATATCCAACAGGGGTGGGACGGGGTCGCCCTGACGCCGACAGAGATTTTTCGCACCCCCGGGCCCGATGGCTCGACCATCGAGGCGGCATTGATGAAACCGGCGGGTGAAAAGCTCCCTCTGATACTGTTGGTCCACGGAGGGCCGGCAGCGAATTACAGCGCCGGCTATGGTTGGGAGCAGGTCCTGGCGCAGTTCTTCGCCGCGCATGGCTATCAGGTTCTGCTGGTGAATCCACGCGGCTCGGATGGCTATAGTGAGGACTTCATGAAGGCCAACCGTGGCGATTGGGGAGGGGGTGACTATCGCGACCTCATGGCCGTTGTGGATGCCGTAATAGCGAGGGGTGCAACCGATCCCACGCGTTTGGGCATAGGCGGCTGGTCGTACGGCGGCGAGATGTCGGCTTGGGCGATCACTCAGACCGATCGTTTCAAAGCCGCCATATGCGGCGCGGGTGTTTTCGACCAGCAGGCGGAATTCGAGACAGAAGACGACCCATGGGACGACGAGTGGTATTTCGGTACGCCCTGGGAGCATCCCGAGGTGTTCGCACGCAACTCACCATTGACCTATATCGGCGCGGCTCACACCCCTACCCTGATCCTCGCTGGCGAGAACGACGACCGCAACCCAACCGGCCAGTCGCGAGGTCTGTACCGGGCGCTCAAGCATCTTGGCGTCGAGACTCAAATGGTCACCTACCCCGGAGAAGGCCACTCACCGCGACGCGGCAGCTACAACATCGACATGTTCGAGCGAATGCTGGAGTGGTATGACGAGCACCTGAAGACCGACAGACTCGACAGAAGCGATTGAAACGACAGGTTGCGGACACGCACGGCAAGGATCTCGACCGTCCTCCGGGGCCTGCGGCGCGTTGGGCGGCTCAACACCTGGACTATTCCCAGGGCTGGCCGGTATCGGTCTCTTCTATCTACGCAGGTACTTCCCTGAAGTGCCTTCGGTGCTGAGGGCCGCCCGATACGCCTTGCCAGTCACGGCGCGCTCGAGCAGGTCGGGGCGGCCGATATGGAATCCCTGGACATGGTCGACACCGACTTTCATGAGGGCCCTGAGAGCGATTTCATGCTCGACGCACTCGGCCACAGTCTCAATGCCCATGACTCGCGCGATCCGTTGGATGGACTCGACGACGGCAAGGTCGAAGGGGTTCGCACCCACATCGCGCACGAAGGCACCATCAATCTTCAACAGATCGATCGGCAATGCCTTGAGGTAGGAGAAGGAGGACATGCCGCTGCCGAAGTCATCGAGCGCAATCGAGGCACCCAACGCGCGCAGCCGTGTCATCAGCAGTGAAGCACTGGCCAGATTGCCGACAGCGGTGGTCTCGGTCAGCTCGAATCCAAACTGCTCGCCCGCAAGGTCGTGCTCGCGCAGACAGCTGGCCACATAGTCGGCCAGGTCCGGGTCACTCACCGAGGCGCCGGAGAGATTAATAGTACACACAGGCACTATCTGGCCACGCAGGCGCAGCGCGGCAAGCTGTTTGCAGGCGCGCGCAATGACCCAACGATCGATGCGGGGCATGAGGCCATAGCGCTCGGCCGCAGGAATAAACGCCATGGGCGCTATCCAGTCGCCATCGGTGGAGAGCATGCGGAGCAACAATTCAAAGCGCGGTATTGCTTCGGCACGGCCCACCTGACGGGTTGAGATCGGGCGGATTTCCTGCGCAAAAAGCACAAATCGGTCGTTGTCGAGAGCAGCGTTGAGGCGCTCGACCCAGCGCATCTCGCTATGTCGCATGCGCACGAGTTGATCGTCCGGGCGATACGCCTGGACACGATTGCGACCACTGTCCTTGGCGAGATAGCACGCTTGATCCGCAGCGCTCAGCGCATCACCGACGTCCGCTACCGTCTGATCGATTCTCAGTACGCCGATGCTGGCGGTCATGGGAAAAACACGATCTCCCCAGCAGAAGCGCAGAGCCGCGATGCTGGCGCGGATAGTCTCGCCAAGCGCCAGCGCTGCATCGAGCTCAATGTTGCCCAGAAGCGCTCCGAACTCATCGCCGCCCAATCGAGCCAGCACGTCCTGCTCGCGCAAGCGCCCCTTGACGAGCCACGCCACCTGACGAATCAGATCGTCACCGGCTGCGTGGCCGCACGTGTCGTTGATGACCTTGAGCTGATCCAGATCAAGATAAAACACCGCGTAGGCGGTGCCTCGCGCGCGATAGTCCCCGATCGCCATGGCCAGGCGCGACTCGAATTCCGGCCGGTTTCTCAGCCCCGTGAGCGAGTCGTGCGTGGCTTGATACTCGAGCTTCTCGGCCAGCTCCCGCTCATTAGTAATGTCGCGCAGCACCAGGACGACGCCATTGCACTCGCCGTTGCGATCACGAAGCGGGGCGATGCGCTCGTGGAGTAATACAGTCGAGCCGTCAGGGCGTTGCAACAGGACACCCGCCTTGGCGCCCACCACATCCCGTCCGTCGAGGCTGTTCTGGAACTCGTGCAAGACACTGCACTGTTGCGATGTCTGCGCGAGAGTCACTAAACCGGTCAGGGGCCGTCCCAACGCTTCTGCCTGGGTACAACACAAGAGCTGCTCCGCGGCGACGTTCATATACGTGACGTTGCGTTGAGGATCTGCCGCGATCACGGCATCCGCGATGGACTCCAGCGTCACGTGCGCCCGCTCCTGCTCCAGATAGACGAGCTCCTGACTGGCACGCAGCGCGTCGGCCATTCTTGCGCTGCGCTGCAAATGCATCCGGAAAATAATCGCGCAGAAACAAACCAGTGCCGCGCCGCAAATGGTGAGGACGGTCAGGAGCAGTCCGGCGACCTGGCGCGAGACCGATCCCAGCGACTGGGAGAACTGATCCTCCAGCGGCGCTACGCGAATATGCACACCATCGGCCGCGCGCAGGAGCGAAGCGATGCGGGCGGAGTCTCGATCCCCAGACAGCATGTGTTCGCGCAACTGCGCGCCAATGTGGGACAGCTGCAGAATCAACTCATCACCGCTGGCCCAGATGCGCAGCGGCTCGGCCATGATCGGAGTCGAACCAAACAGGCGAAACAGGCGGATCATGCCCGAGATGTCGGCGGGATCGTTTTGGCCGTCCAGTAAACCACGCCGGACAGCGTCCAGGTCAGGTTGCGCGCTCTGCAACTGCAGTCGCGCTACGCGGTCACCGAGCGGAATGCGCAGTTGCTCGTGGAAGCGCCGATAGTCGGCCTCATCGCCGGTCATGCCATACAGATGCAGATCGGCGATCGCCTGGCGTTCGGCTTTCGACCATAACCCCTCGCCGTTGACATAAGCCCGCAGGTAGGACAGCACCGCAACACTGGCCATGCTCAGCAAGACCATCAACGTCATGGTGACCACCAGGGGCCACACCAAAGAGGCTAGCCTGCCGCGCGCGGCTCCTGCTTCTTCCTGCGCCATCGACATACCATACGCGACTGGTCCGGCGCGGTCGCCAGGGAAATTGTTGAATTGAGAGATCGTTAGCATGCACCCGCGGTGCAACATTGCGTCGCGGGTCGAGACCCCGGTTATGGTCCGGGACAAACAAGAAAAGGCGATCCGCGCAACTGATTCGGCCCCGGGGGAGCGGAACCGTCAGTGCCCAGTGCGGATCGCACAAAACCGTAGAAGAAACCTGTCGAGCTGCTGCACTGCGCTCGCGAAGCAGGCACCATAGGGAACCTGGCCGGCGCGGTCTGAAGCTCACTCTCGAGGCACGTTCATGGTCGATTCGCCCCATCCTCTGGTCTTGCAGGGTCGCGAAGCCTTCAATCGCGGCGATCTGCGCGCCGCCGCAGCCGCTGCCGAGGAACGTCTTAAGACCGCTGCGCGGGATGTGAATGCCCTCGAGCTGCGCGCCCTGATTCAGCAGCGGCGCGGACAATTCACCGATGCGGCTCGTACCTTCGACACCGTGATCGGGATCGATCCGAGCGCGGACTGGGCCTTCAACGGATTGATCCAACTCTTCCTGAGTCACGGCAAGCTCGCCGATGCCGAAAAGCTCGCGCGCGCCGCGCTGCGGACCAATCCGCGCAACCCCCAGGGTCATAACCTGTTCGGCTATATCCTCTCGGAGATGAACAACCTGCCGGCGGGCGAATGGCACTTCCGGCGTGCACTGGAGCTGGCGGGTCCGCAGGCGCCCTTCCTCATGAACCTCGGTTTGAACCTCATGAAGCAAGGACGTACGACTGAGGCCGACGGGTATTTCTCGCAGGCGCACCAGCTCGACCCGCGTGACGTCAAGACCCTCGGCTACTGGTCGACGTTGTACGAAGCACAGGGCGACCTCGCGCGCGCGCAGGAGTTGTTGCAACGTGCCGAAGCGGTCGGTTCGCCCGAGGATGTGAGCCTGCTCAAGGCAAAGTACCTGGCACGCACTGGCAAGAAGGAAGACGCGCTCGCGATCTACTCGGGGGATCTCGGCGGTTCCGGACATCTGGAGCGCGGGCGCTTGCTCGACCGCCTCGGTCGATTCGATGAGGCCTGGGCGGACTTCGTCACTGGCAAGCGCAAGCTCGCCCAGGACAACGGGCTGCGCTACGACCCCAACAAAGTAGAAGCGCTGTTCGCAAGCTGCAAGCGATTCTTCACCCACGACAACGTCGAGCTGTTGCCCCGCGCCAAGGTCCGAACCGATGTGCCACAGCCCCTCTTTATTGTGGGCTTTCCCCGCTCGGGAACGACACTCATGGAACAGATCCTGTGCAGTCACTCGAGCATCCGCGCCGGCGGCGAGCTGCCCATGTTGGGTGATATCCGGGATCTGACTCGCGACCTGCTGCCCGATTCCGCGGGGTATCCCGAGAACCTCTCGCAGATGTGGACGGCGGACCGGCGTTACGTCGCAGCGCTGCTGCGAGACTATTATCTGGCACGCGCCGAGCAATACGGACTGCTGCAGCCGGGAAAGGCTGGCGCGCCCCGGGCATTTTTCACCGACAAAATGCCCTTCAACGAAATCGACCTGCCATTGCTGAAAATGATCTTTCCGCAAGCGAAGATCATCCACGCCGTCCGCCATCCTCTGGATGTATCCGTTTCCATGCTGGCGAACCTCATGAATCACGGGTTCGCCTGCGCCTATCGGATCGAGGACATTACGCATTATCTGGCCGCTGTATTCGATCTCACCGAACACTACCGGGGCGTGCTGCAGGCGCGCGAGTTCGTTCTACAGTACGAAGCTCTGGTCGCAAACCAGGAAAGCTGCACGCGCGCGTTGTTCGAGTATCTCGAGCTGCCGTTTGAGGAAAGCTGTCTACGCTTCCACGAAAACCCGCGCTACGCGCCGACTCCGAGCTACGCTCAAGTGAGCGAGAGACTCTATGACGCGTCAATCAATCGCCACGCACACTACGCGAAGCATCTGCAGCCCTACGCACGACGGCTCGAGCCCTTGATGGCCCGCTACGGGTACCGCTGACAGAGCACCCGTAGCAACACGTTTCGCCGGCGGCCGCCCTTTGGAGGCGAACCAGAAAACCTCCGCAGGACGGCCGCCGCGAAACCAAACTTACGTTACAGCCTCATCTTCACGCCGGCGAAGTACACCCGGCCGTTCTCGTAGATCGCGCGCGGATGCGAGATCACATCGTCGTACTGGATCACCTTGTTGTTCGTCAGGTTCTGGGCCTCGAACGTCACCGCCAGATAGTTGGTTACGTTATAGGCCGCCGAGACGTCCAGGGACGTCAACGCATCCTCAAACAGGTTCGAGGTACGGTCGAAGGTCAGGAAGAAGCTCGACCGCTGTGTCCAGGACACGCGCGCGCTCAGGAGGCTGTTCTCGTAGAACGCCGTAAAGTTGTACGTGTTCTTCGATGCGCCCGGGAACGGCTGATTATCGCGCAGCGTGGCATCAGCATAGCTGTAGTTCGCCGTGATCCCGAAGCCACCCCAGATGGGCTGAGTGATGCCGAGCTCCACGCCTTTGAGCGTCCCACCGTCGGTGTTGACCTTGTTGTCGATCGTGAAGGGACAGTTGAACAGGTTGGTGGCCGCGTTGATGGTGGTACAGGCGGCGCTCGGGGCCTGCTTGTTCTGCAGTGGGAAAAACTGCGTACCGGCGCGGTCCTCCACAAAGGTCTTGAGATCCTTGTAGAAGAAGGCCAGCGTATAGGCGGTATCCCGGTTGGGATACCACTCGAACGAGAGATCCTCCTGTGTCGCCCGGTAAGGATTCAGGGCAGGATTTCCCGCGGTACCACTGAGAGCGCCGGGGCTCAGGCTCACCAGCGGCACGATGGCGTTGAAGTCCGGCCGCGACATGACCTTGGCGGCAGCGAAGCGCGCCAGGAAGTCGGGGCGGATGTTGTACGTGAAGTTCAGGGACGGCAGGACATCGTTGTAGGTCTTGGTGGCCTGCGCCGGGATGAACGGGCCGAACGGGTTGTTGACGACACCAGGATCGTTCGCCTGGGCCGGCGATACGGTCAACGCGCCGCTCGTGCGCTCCTCAGTATGCGCCAGGCGCACACCCACGTTGCCGCGCCACCGATCGTTGTCAGCGAAGGTGCCCATCACGTACGTGCCATAGGTTTTCTCGTTAACCGAGAATCCTTGAATCGGATAGGGAATGCGGCCGGAGACCAGCTCCTGATTGGCGAACAGGTTATTGGCATAGTTCTGATTGACCTGCCAGAACTGCGTGACCGAGCCCGGCGAGGCGATGCCGCTCAAGAAGTTGCCCGGCGAGCCGGCGGAGAACGCCGCCGTGTTGGTGTTCGCCTTGGTGAGCGGCGCCGAGAAGGTGCCGTAGGCGGTGTAGATACCGGCCGCATCGCGCTGGTGGTCGGTAAACTTGGCGCCGAACTTGATCGACTTCAGCAGCCCGAGGTCGAGCTTGGCTTCCGCATCGACATATCCGTAGGTCTCGCGGTCATCATTGGTGAAGATATCGTCGTTGCCGAAGTTGAACTGCCAGTCGTTGGGGTTGGCGAAGTTCACCGTGTGGCCGGCGCTGTTGGGCAGAGGCATCTGGCTGATCCCACGAGTCAGGTCGTAGGAGAACACGCCAGGCGCCTGGAACTCCGTCAGGTACTGCGGATCGGTGTTGCCAGTGGCCTGGGTGTAGCCGAGGTCGGCGGTCACCGTCCACTGTTCGTTGGGCGTATAGCGGGTATTCAGATCGAGGTTGTTGCTGGTGACTTTCGCCAGACGATGGAACGCGTCGTAGTTGTAGGCAACGCCAGTCGTGCCGCCATCGGTCGAGCTGATCGTGCCTGCGGCGCACGCGCCTTGCACATTGACGCATCCGGTCAGAGTGCCACCCTGCCCGAGGGCCTGCGCTGCGTTGGTATACCAGCTATTGTTGAAATTCTCGGCTTGCAGGATGGAGAGCAAGCCGCTGAAGTTGATTTCGAGCTGATCGTTGGGCTTCAGCTGCACATCGAAGTTGCCACCCTCGCGAATGCGATCCTGCAGGAATAGCGCCTGGTTGATCTGGGTCGGGATGAGCGTTGGATCGGTCGAGCCCGGCGCCGTCGCCGCCAGTGAGTTGTAGCCAAGGATCTCGAAGCCGTTGCGTTGCAGGTGCCGCTCCTGGTAGATGCCCGCGATCAGAAAGCCGATGGTCTCGTCCTTGCTCTTGAAGCTGAGGAGCGCCGTTCCATACGGGTCGGTCTTGCCGGAGGTTGCCGTGTGCGCCGCTTCCACCGAAGCGAACGCCGTAAACTGGTCCAGATCCAGGGGCTTGCGGGTACGCACATCGACAGTACCGCCGATGCCGCCTTCCTCCATATCGGCCTGCGCGGTCTTCACCACGTTGACCTGGCCGATGAGGTCGGCAGGCAGGATGAGGTAGTTGAAACTGCGGGTAGCCGCTTGCTGATCCAGAATGAACCAGTCCGCCGTGGACAGCGAATGTCCATTCAGAGTTGTCTTGGTCAGTGTCGTCAGCGTGCCGCGCAAGTTGATGCGCTCGCCCTCGCCGAAGTCACGTTGTGTCACGATACCGGGCACGCGCTGCAGCGCTTCGGCCACGTTCTTGTCGGGAAACTTGCCGACATCCTCGGCCATCAGCACTTCGGAAATCGCAGTCGCATCGCGCTTGTTTTCCATCCCCGCTTCCAAGCTTCTGCGGTAGCTGGTAACGACGATCTCTTCCAGGCCGTTGTTGTTCTGATTCGAGGCACCCGGCGTCGCAGGCGACTCCGCCGGCGTTGCAGGCGTTTCAGCCTGGGCCGCCCCATTGCGCCCGAACAGCGCCATGGCTACGGCAGTTCCGATCAACGTCGACCTTACGATTCTCATGAGTTGCCACCCTTAATGTTGTCGTTAGCTAAAGCGCTTCTTCCCCGCGCTGACGCGTTCCTATCCCGCGAACCGCCCATTCCCCTGCGATGTACCGTGCAGGATCAATGCGCTGGGACCACTCAAACGCCAATTTAATACCAATAATAGGAAATTGCTATACCCATAGAGCCCAATTCGTCGCAAGATGTATTTTTTCAGTGTTATCAATATGTTTTGGATAGCGATGTGTCCTTCCTACAACATACTGGTATGATATTGGTAATATGATGACCGCCCGAAAATGGTCTGGAGCCTCACTTTGACGCCGCCGCTCTCCCAAGCCGTGGGCCGGCTGGATGAATCGAGCAGCCTGCCGCTGTATCAGCAGCTGCAGCGCGCGCTTCGCCAGGCGATCGAGAGCCGCATCCTCAGCCCTGACGATGCGCTGCCTCCGGAGCGCGATCTCGCCATCGATTTCGCCGTCTCGCGGATTACCGTGCGCAAGGCGATCGACGGCCTGGTGAGCGAGGGCATGTTGGTGCGGCGGCAGGGCTCGGGCACCTTTGTCTGCGCCCGTGTTGAAAAGAATTTCTCCAAACTGACTTCGTTCTCGGAAGACATGCGCGCGCGCGGCCGTATGCCACGCAGCGTGTGGCTGCGCCGCTCGGTCGGCACGGTTACTCCGGAGGAATCATTACCTCTGCGCTCGAGCCCCGGGACACCGGTGTATCGATTCCACCGCATCCGGTTCGCCGATGACGCGCCGATGTCGATTGAATATGCCACCGTGTTGGCTTCCTCCCTGCCCTCGCTGGAGTCGGTCGAATCCTCTTTGTACCAGGCGCTCGAGCTGACCGGCAACCGGCCGGTGCGCGCGCTGCAGCGGCTGCGGGCCGTGATATTCACAACCGAACAGGCGGACCTGCTCCAGGCCAAGGAGAAGGATCCGGGACTGCTGGTGGAGCGGCTCGGATTCCTGAAGGACGGTACCGCTGTTGAATTCTCCCAATCCTACTATCGCGGCGACATCTACGATTTCGTCGCAGAGCTGAGCATTTCCTCGTGACCCAAGCTGAAAACACTACACGGATGTTCAATGAAGCGGCCGCGGCCCCGGAGGTCGTGCGTCAACAGATCGAGGCTAACTCGGAACGGCTCCTGCGCCTGGGCGAGCGCCTGCGCGAGCTGAATCCGCGCGCGGTGGTAACCTGCGCGCGCGGCAGCTCCGACAACGCGGCGACCTTTGCCAGGTACCTGATCGAAACCCGTCTCAACGTTCTGACTTCCTCGGCGGCGCCGTCGGTCTCCTCCGTCTACCAGGCTGCCCCGAACCTCGCCGGCACCCTGTTTCTCGCGATCTCCCAGTCCGGGGCCAGCCCGGACCTGTTGGCCGCGGTACGCGCCGCTCGCGCAGCCGGAGCCCTGGTGGTGGCGCTGGTCAATGCCGAGGCCTCTGCGCTGGCGCACATTGCGGACTTCACGATTCCGTTGTGCGCCGGTATCGAACGCAGTGTCGCGGCGACCAAGTCGTACATAGCCTCGCTCTCGGCCATCATTCAGCTGGTGGGGTGCTGGGCCACCGACGGCGGCGCGCTGTTGGAAGCTCTTGCCGCCGCCCCTGCTCTGTTGGAACGAGCCTGGCAGCTCGACTGGACTTGCGCGGTCACCTACTTGCGATCGGTCACCGACCTTTACGTGATCGGCCGCGGCCTCGGGCTCGGCAGCGCGCAGGAGGCGGCACTGAAGCTCAAGGAAACCTGCGGCCTGCACGCGGAAGCCATCAGCTCGGCGGAAGTCCGTCACGGCCCGATGGCGCTGGTCCGCGCCGGCTTTCCCGTGTTGGTTTTCACTCAGCGCGATGAGACGCGCAGCGGCGTCGAGGCGCTGGCAACCGAACTGGCAGCTCGCGCGGATGTCATGATCGCCGGATCGAGTGTGCCTGGCGCACTGATCCTGCCGGCCGAGGCTGCTGATCCAGTGCTCGAGCCGATGCTCATCACGCAGAGCTTTTATCGTATGGCGAATGCGCTTTCCCTGGCTCGTGGGCTCGACCCCGACCAGCCCCCTCATCTGCAGAAAGTGACTGAGACCGTCTGATGACTCTAGCTTTAGTGAATGGACGGGTGTTGGGCGATGAGGGCTTGCTCGAGGGACGCTGCGTGCTGCTCGCCGGAGGGCGCATCGTGGACGTCGTGCCCGAGTCGGACCCCCGATGCGCCCAGGCGAGTCCCTACGACTTGCGCGGCGGGCTGTTGTTGCCAGGGTTCATCGATGTGCAGGTCAACGGCGGCGGCGGCGTCCTGTTCAACGACGCCCCGAGCGTTGACACCATTCGTGCCATCGGCGCGGCGCATCGCAAATTCGGGACGACCGGATTTCTGCCGACACTGATCAGCGATGATCTCGATAAAGTGGCCCGAGCGATCGCCGCTGTGCAAAGCGCCATCGCGGCCGGTGTCCCCGGAGTGCTCGGCATCCATATCGAAGGTCCGTTTCTGAATGTCGCGCGCAAAGGCGTGCACGATCCGGCGAAGCTGCGAGAGCTCGACGACAGCGCCCTCGGTTTGCTCACGTCCTTACGGGGGGGCAAAACTCTGGTGACCCTTGCTCCGGAGATGACCACCCCGCAAATCATTCAGAAGCTAGCCAGCGCCGGGGTTTCGGTTTCCGCCGGACATACCAACGCGACGTATGCTCAGATGGCCACTGCTCTGCAACACGGCCTCACTGGGTTCACTCACCTCTTCAATGCCATGTCGCAGCTGACCGGTCGTGAACCAGGCGCTGTGGGCGCCGCACTCGACGATCAAGACAGTTGGTGCGGTATCATCGTGGACGGCGAGCACATCGACCCCGTCGTCCTGCGTATCGCGCTACGTTGCAAGCCGCACAACCGCTTCATGCTGGTGACGGATGCCATGCCGGGCGTAGGAACGAACAACACCTCGTTCGTTCTCCAGGGACGAACCATTACCGTATCGGGCCTGGTGTGTTTCGACGAGGACGGACGGCTCGCAGGCTCCAATATCGACATGGCGAGTTGCGTACGCAATGCCATGCAGATGCTGCATTTGCCCCTCTACGAAGCGGCTGCTATGGCTAGCCGGTATCCGGCGGAGTTCCTGGGTGTTGCCGGCGAGCTCGGGCGTATACGCGCGGGCTATCGTGCCAACCTGGTGCTGGCGGATGCGGAACTCAACGTCCTGGAAACGTGGATCGACGGACGCACGGCGGTGGAAAGCCCGCGGGAGCTTGTCTAGAACGCGCTCCAAGCTGCCATGATGCACATGAAGGCGGCAGTTACCGCGGCGAGATCGAAGTCCGCCGCATGCGCCTCTTCGCTAGAGAGCCAGGTGTAGTTGGGAGATTCGCGCCACTGTAACTCCAGAGGCCCCATTGCCGTGCTCGCCTGCTGTGCGAGAGCGCGAAACGTACATCCCAGGAGAGCTTCCGAACGTGCCATGTGCAGCGCGAAGGTAGATCCCGGTACGCCGACCTCGAGCTCCGTGACGGTCATCGGACCGCTACGCAGGCCTGCCTCCATCAGCGTAGCCCAGTTCTCCACCAGGTAGTGGAGGGTGTGATCGGCCCACTTGCTGTAGATCGGGCCCTGGTACTGGGGATAAGCCAACACAATGAGGCTGGGCGACAGGGTCTGTGGCATGTCTTGCCCGGCATCCGCCAGAGCATCCAGCCAGGCCATCACGTCTTGCGTAGCTACCCGAGCGCCCCAACAACGGCGCTCACCGATGAGACAGTTGGAACGAGTCAGCTTCGGGCCGCTCACGAAGACAGTCCAGTCCGTGTCAGCGGTGAACGGATCCGGATGTAGGAGGATGAGCTGGGGGCCACCGAGGTCGGCGGCGCACTCCCACAAGGCCTGCTTTTCCCAGCGCGGAAATTCCAGTCGCGCTGAGTTCGAAACGAGGGACCCGCCCTGCCTCTGGGCGGCGGACCGCATATCGGGTTCGCTTCCTCGAGGCTCCACGCGCAAAGCCAACCCGAGCTGACTCGCCTTGGCGGCGAGCAGCTCGAGTGCCTGATGACGCGCCTCGTAATCGAGATAGTCCATGACGCCCTGATCGAAGATCCACGCCTCTATCACGCTATGGAGAAGCAACTCCACTTGACACGCTGTGCCCGTCGGCGCTCTCTCCCAGCCCTCGTCGCAGTGAATGTCCCAGGGCACGATGCCAAGGCCCGCAAACGCGTCCTCAGCCCCCCTTTCGACCGCGGTTTTCAGAGAGGCATACTTGCCGTCATCCAGCATGGACAGGAGGGTATCCAACCGCCAATTCGGGCCGTCAGCCGGAAGCAAACGCCTGTACGCCGGCCAATCCTGCGCCACATAACGCCCCATCAAGGTCGAGGCAAATGCACAATGCGCCAGAGTCGAAAGCACCGATACCTGCAGGTGCGTACTGCGGAAGTGCGGGTCGATAACGTCTGCCGCCGCACGGTAATGGCGCTGGTATTCATCTGGCAGGAGTCGTAACGCCTGCTCGCCAACTTCCGGATCCGCCGTCTTGATGCCAAGGTAAGTCGCCGCTGTCTCGTGGGCAACGGTCGACGCTGCGAAGAGCGTATGCGCGGTGACTTCAACGCGCGTGCGCACGCCGGCATCAAAATCCAGGCCAGAATCGAGCAACCGGCAAAGCACGGCCGTCAGTATCCCGTCCGGCGTCTTACGAAACAGGGTCTCGTGCGCTTCTTCGTGATGGAAGGCGACGGCATTGTTCACGTAGTCGAAATCGAGCGTCGCTTTCGTGCCATCGTGCCATCCTGCAACGCGCGGCGCCAGCACCGCCCCGAAAGACGTAAGCCTTCCCTCTTTCAGAAAGAACTGTGTGACCATTACATCACCTCAAAACGCGTACTTCACGTCCACGCCGACCGTGCGCGGCTGATTGGCCGCCACGCGAATCAGCGATGGAATGGTGTACGCGAAGCCCGTGGTGTTGATACCAAGTTGGGCACGCTTGTCCGTAGCGTTGTCGACGAACAGGAAACCCGACAACCTGGCGCCGATCACCCCGAAGCGCAGACCGACCAGGTCGTAAGCCGGCAGGGTGCCGTAGTTGAAATCAATGTCCGTGGCCCGGCCTACCAGTGAGTTGTTGGCGCGGGCCGTGAACTTCCAGTCGTTGTTGATCGGCCTGGTATAGGTGATCGAGGTCGTTTCGGTGTAGTTCGGCACGTTGAGCAGGCCCAGTCCCGGCGTGAACGCCGCATCCGCCTGCTCCAGCTGCGCGTTTACCGACGTCAGTGTGGCATGCGTGTAGGTGCCGCTGAGCTGAAAAAGCCACTCCGGGGTCAACTGTGCGGTGAGCTCCAGCTCGGGTCCATACGACGCTGCGACACCCGCGTTCCTGGTAAGCGGGTAGCCGCATGGCTGATTGACCGTCTGTTGGACTTGAGACCATCTGATGTAATAAACGTCCGCGTTGAGGATCACCCGATCGTTGAGAAGCCTGGCCTTCTCGCCCACCTCATAGTTCCAGATACTGTCCGGACCGTATGTTTCGGTCGTAAGCGTGCACGGCGGATTCGGGATCTGCTGATTGATCCCGCCGGGACGGAATCCGCGCGCAATAGTGCTGTAAACCGTAAGGTCATGGTTGTGCTCATAGGACAGCGTGACCTTCGGATTGACGCCGCTGTTGGATGTAGCGAAGGTGCTCCGATACGGCGTCTCATTGGTCGAGAACGCGACGAACCCTGAGGTTTCTTCGTCCGCCCGGCTGTCGAACCTGTACCAGCGGGCGCCAGCGGTTACTTTCCAGTTGTCCGCAAGGGCATACGTGCCCTCACCAAACACGGCGTATTCTTTGATGCGATACGGGTTGCGGGCCTGGTAGAGGATGCCGTCAGGATTGACCGCGAGCTGTCCGGGGATGGTGGAAATCAACGGTACTGAGGCGTTGTGTTCGGCGAAAATGGATTTGAAGTCGCTGAAGAACGCGCCCGCGATCCACTGCAGCGGCCCGGCGCCGGAGGAAGCCAGGCGCAGCTCCTCGCTGTACTGCTGCGTCGTATCGGCCTCCGTGAACGGGCTTGCATAGAACGCTCCGACGGCCGCTCCATAGAGGGGGACGAGACTGTAGAGCGCTTCCGCCGTATCCTGGGTCTGACTCTGCGTGCGCGAGTAATAAGCGCTTGCGGAGGTCAGCTGGGCAAAACTCAAGTCATAGGTGACCGTCACGCCGAAGAGTCTGAAAATATCCGAGATCGGCTCGTTGTCATTATCCGGTTGGTAACGATTGCTGGGAATGCCGGGCGGCAAGTCATATTCATCGTAGTCCCCCATGGCGATCTTCTGATAGATCGCGGTCGCCTCGATGCTCAGTCCGCTGACAGGCTGCGCCAAAAGCTCGAGTCGGCCGCCCTGCAGCCTCTCCCAATTGATTCGAGGGGTACTGCTCGCGGGGGTGACGGCGAGCACGTTACCTCGAACGCAACCTGGCCATCCGCCCTGGCAAGCGGTGGGATTGACCGGTGTGGGGAAATTCGGCTCGACGAAGCGCGTAATCCAACCGTCCCGGTATTTGTCGGTCGCCACCAGGCGCAGGGCGAACCCGTCGGTCAGGGGCACGTTCAACATCAAGTTGCCGCCGCGATTGAAGCCGCCACCGCTCGTCCCGGATCCGAAGGCATTGACCGAGCCTTCGAACCGGCTCAACTGCGGCGAATGGGTCACGAGCTTTACCGTACCGCCCATCGAACCCGAGCCGTACAGCGTGCCTTGCGGGCCGCGCAACACTTCAACCCGATTCAGGTCATACAGGTCCGGATCGATGACAACTTTCCCGACCAGCGCCGCAGCGGGCGCGGTCAGAGGATAGTCGTTCAAATAGAACCCGACCGTGGGAGAGGCACCCCCGGAGGAAGACAAACCGCGCATTTCCAGCTCCGTCTGCCCCGGCCCGGCCGTGCGCATGGACAGTCCCGGTATCGACTGGACCACTCCATTGATGCCGGAGATCCCCTGCTCCTGCAATTGATCTCCCGACAGTGCCGACATACTGATGGCGGTGTCCTGGATGGTCGAGGAGCGTTTCTCCGCGGTAATCACAATCTCGGCGAGCCCGTTAGTGGAGCTGTCAGCAGGTGTTCCCGTGTCGGCAGCGCGCGCCCCGACAACCACGAACAGACTCATGACGACCAGGGCCGATGAGATCAGACGGATGGAATACATCGCGTTGGCTCCGCAACTGACGAGGCTCCTTCAGCGCGCCTCGGGTAATAATCCTTTATCCACCAACACCGGCGGATGCCGGTAATGCGTCGCCTGCTCCCAGGCATACGCGTAACCGAGCACATCGCCATCCCGGAACGGTCGTCCGGAAAACTCCATCCCGAACGGGAGTCCGCCAGGATAGAAACCGCCTACCACGACCACCGCGGGTACCCCCAGCATGTTGACCCAACTGGTGGCCGAGTGCGGCCCTTCGCTGAGCTTGCCGTCCTGGGGCATGGTTTCATCAACCGGAGGCATCTGAATGGCCGGATACACATAACCATCCAGGTGGAGGCGATCGAGTGTCTCGAGATACATCGCCAGAGTGCGCTGGCGCGGACCGCGATAATTGCGCTCGGCCTCTGGATCGGTCTCGAGAAGGCGCTGAGTGATCTTGACGTCGCCGAACTCGGAGTTCGCAGGTTCGGTACCCACGATGGGCGCCCCGAGCGGTGCTCCCATCACCCGCTCGTAATCGGTCGAGGAATGATACTGCTGCGTTCCAAAGTTCTTCAAAAACAGATCCGTGCCCTCGCGGACATAAGGGTAAGTGCTGACACGCGCAGCAGCGCGGGCAAAGCTTTCAGGCAACACCGCCTCATCCACGACCACCGTGGCGCCCAGCGCTCGCAATTTCTCGACCGCCTGCATAAAGGCCGCGCGTGTGCGCGGATCAAGCGCAATCGCGGCGTCGGCGGCCTGTTTGGCAGCGGCAAGATCCGGGACGGCAGCGGGCGTGCCATGGAAAGGGATGCCGATTCCCTGCAGGACAAAGGCCGGAACACCAAAGCGCTTACCCTTCAGGGAATCCGCCTTGAGATATTGGAGGTATGGGCCGCGCTGCGCCTTGGCTTCGGACCCCTGGGTCACAGGATCGAGCGGATCCTCGCCCGCCATCACACCGAGGGCAATCGCCGCATCGGTGACGGTGCGAGCGATGGGACCGGTGTTATCGAGCAACCAGTCCAGTGGTGCGATACCGGCGGTGCTCACCAGCCCGCGTGTTGGGAACACCCCTATCAGAGCGCTGGTCGCCGCCGGCATGCGGATTGAGTTACCGGTGTCGGTGCCATTGCCGAGCAGCGCCAGATTTGCGGTCACGGCGGTGACCGTTCCACCGGAGGATCCCCCAGGGGAAAAACGCACATCGTAAGCGTTGCCGGTCCGGCCGAAAGAGCTGCTGCGATTGGTATCGGAATTGGCAAAATCCGGCATGTTGGTATGCCCGAGAATGATGGCGCCCGCGGCACGCAGATGCGCCACGACCGTCGCATCGCGCGGTGCCAGGAGCTCATGACCCGACACGGTGTACCCTTCCCACCCGTCGGTCGTCACCTTGCCCTCGATACTCGTATTCGCCTTGATCACGATCGGCACGCCCCAGAGCGGACCGTGTGACGCCACATTCGCGGCCTCGACATCCTCGCGCGCTGCGGTCGCACGGGCCTCATCAGCGAATACCTGTTCGATCGGTCGGTAGACGCCGTTGTAACGAGCGATACGGTCGAGATACCAGTCCACCACTTGCGTGACGGTGTATTTGTGCTGCGCGTAGTAATGTTGCAACTGAGGAACTGTGACCTCCATGAGATCCTTGTCCATTTCCGCCGCTGGGCGCGCTGGGGGTTTGGCCTCCGCCGCAAGCACCAAACTCATCGCACATACACTGGCGGCCAGCTCGCGGCAACGACTCTTGAGCATGCACATCCCCCTGTTTCGATGTCTCAACATTAGCACAAGCTTGGGAACAACTTTCTTCCGCTGGTGTTCCCGGGTGGATGAGCTCAACGGGGCGCAGTATTCTGCACCTCACCCTCGCGGCAGAAGGAATCCGACCATGGCCGATTCAGTCATCCCAGCGTCACATCTGGATTTGTTCAAGAAAAAGGCTTTCGCGCACCTGGCTACGTTGATGCCGAATGGCCAACCGCAGGTCACCCCGGTGTGGGTCGACTATGACGGCGGCCAGATCGTCATCAACACCGCGCAAGGTCGTCAAAAAGACAAAAATCTACAGCGCGACGGCCGGGTCGCCCTGTCGATCATCGATCCGGACAATCCATACCGCTATCTGGAAGTGCGCGGCAGTGTAGTGGAGCGAACGCTCGATGGAGCTGACCAGCACATCGATGCCATGGCCAAGAAGTACCTGGGCAAGGACCAGTACCCGTTTCGGCAGCCCGGAGAAGTCCGGGTCCTCTACAAGGTGAAGCCGGAACACACCACCTCGATGGCGTAAACGCGCCGGCGGCGGCCTGGCAGCCGCCGCCTTCCGTTGAGTCAACCTCAGATTGCTGCAAAGCGACTACGCCCAAGCGCGCAAGACCTCTGTGACGGCTGTCGCCCTATTGGCCGGCGCAGCCGCAGCTGAGCAGAAAAGATGAGACGCTGGCCCATCTGTGCCGTTCCGGTGCGGATCTAAAGTTATGTTGTGAACATACGGCTCAAAGTTACCGCCTCGATCGCAGCGCTGTGCGCTGTGCTTGGGGCGGCCGAGCTCCTGGTTGAGCATAAAGTGCTCATGCCCAGTTTTGCCGAGCTCGAGCGCGCGGACGCGCGCACGGCCATGAGACGGATCGACTATGCCTTCGAGCTGCGGATGGATCGTCTGGCCGCTGGGGCGAAGGATTGGGGCAACTGGTCCGACACGTACCGGTTCCTACAGGATCACAACCCTGCCTACGCGGCTGAAAGCGCAACCGATGTTGCGCTCAAGCAGCTCAAAGTCGATGCATTCGCGGTCGCCGATCTGCAAGGCAACCTGCTCCTGGTGAAGGAGCTGCCTGGCACTGAACCCACGCCGGCACATCTTGGACTGCTGTCCGGCAAGTCGTTACCCGCGGATTTTCCCTGGCGTGGTCCCTTGAGCTTCGGTCAATCGCCGAAGGGTTTCATATACAGCGACCGCGGCGTCTTCATGTTGGCTGCCGCGCCCGTTCTGGACGGAAATGGAGGTGGTCCGGCCCGCGGCATGGTGTTGATGGGGCAGCTTCTGACCGCCGCGGAAATGCGAGCCGTTGGCGCTCAAGCGCAAGCCCAGGTCGCAATCATGCCGCCCATGCCGCCGCACACAAAGGCTGGTGGTCCCGAGGAGCTGCTCGAGACCGAAACCACAACGCAGGTCTCTCGCACGGTCGGGGACGTTTACGGAAAACCGATCATGATGGTGCGCGTAGATGTGCCACGGGAGATCACTGCACGCGGTCGTTCCGCGGTGAGATACGCCTCCGCGTACCTCATCGGCGCACTACTCTTTTTGCTCATAACCCTGGTTGTAGTGTTGAACCGCGTAGTGCTGCGGCCCCTGGTTCTTTTGACCCGACATGCTATCGCGATCGGAAAGGACACCGATCTGACCTTGCGGCTGAATCTCACCAGCAGCGACGAGATGGGCACACTCGCCGTCGAGTTCGATCGCATGGTGACACGCCTCGCCGAATCCCGTCGCCAGCTGGTCGATCAATCGTTCGCGGCTGGCCACGCGGAAATGGCCAAAGGTGTGCTGCACAATCTTGGCAATGCCATGACGCCCATCGGAGTCAGGTTGGCGGGTTTACGCGATCGCTTGCGCGCCGCGCCGGTCGCGGAAACGGAGCAGGCAGCGGCGGAGCTCGCTGGCCCGGCCACGGACACGCAGCGCCAGAGGGAACTTCGCGCATTCATCCGGCTGGCCTCGAAAGAACTGAGCGCTACCGTCCGCGCTGCGGCCGCCGACGTTGAGACCATGAGCCGACAGACAACAGCGGTGCAGTCGGTACTGGCGGAACAACGCCACGTCACGCGCAACGAGCATGTCATCGAGGCTGTGCGGCTGCCAGAGCTGATCGCACAAGCTCTGGAAATCGTACCGGACTCCTCTCGCGGACGACTTTCCATCCTGACGGATGAGTCGTTGCGGACCGTGGGCGTGGTGCGCGTCGCTCGTACGGTGCTGCGGCTCGTCCTGCAGAACGTCATCATCAACGCCGCGGAAGCGGTGCGGGAGGCATCGAAGGAGAATGGAGTCTTGCTACTGCAGGCCGAGATCGCAAGCGAGGGCGAGCTCGAACAGCTGCGATTGCACTGCATAGACGATGGCGTCGGCATCCATCAGGACATTCTTGGCATGGTGTTTGATAACGGCTTTTCCACCAAATCGCGCGAAACCAACAGCGGGGTTGGACTGCACTGGTGCGCCAACGCCATCAGCGCTCTGGGTGGGCGCATGTGGGCCACCAGCGAGGGCCCTGGTCGTGGCGCGTCCATTCATCTCTCCTTACCACTGCCCGCGGCATGAGGCTACCGATGGTAAAGCAACCTGGCGACCCGATCCGCGTGTTGGTCGTCGACGACGCGGCCGAGGTTCGCGATGCCTATCGACAAATCCTCCTGCGGACGCAGTTGAGCCAGGATATCGCGGCATTCCGGGACCTGCGCCACCGGCTCTTCAACAAGACCGAACACAGTTCCTCGCACGGGGGCCCGGTAGCGCGCACCAGTACTTTCGATCCGGTATTTTGTGACGCAGCGGAGGCCGCCGTGGCCGCGGTCCAGGAAGCGCTGGCGCAAGACCGCCCGTTTGGGGTCGCATTCCTGGATATGCGGATGCCTTCCGGACGCGATGGAGTGTGGGCTGCCACCCGGATCCGCGAGCTGGACCCCGCGATCGAAATCGTGATCTGTACGGCGTATTCCGATATTGATCCGGGCGAGATCGGCGGGATCGTGCCGCCCGAAGACAAGCTGTCCTATCTGCAGAAGCCATTCCATCCGCATGAAGTGCGGCAAATGACCATCGCCTTGGGCAGCAAGTGGCGCGCCGAGCGCCGCATCGTGCGGCTGGCGTATTTCGACACCCTGACCGGACTGCCCAATCGCGAACACGCGCACAACCGCCTGTTGTCGGCCATTGATGCCGCTAAACAGGACAACAGGCACCTGGCGGTGCTCTATCTGGATCTGGATAACTTCAAGCGAGTGAACGATACGCTAGGCCATGCGACCGGCGACCAGCTGTTGCGTGAGGTGGCGGACCGGTTGCGTAACTCGCTACGGGTTGATCCCGCCTCAGATTTCGATGCCAACGCCGCGACTCAGCGTCCGGGAGACGCCGCGCGACTCGGGGGCGATGAGTTCCTGGTTCTGCTTCCTAACTTGCGCTGTGCCAAGGACGCCGGCGTGGTAGCCGACCGGCTCATCCAGGAGCTGCGCGAGCCGATGCACCTCGCACACAACGAGCTCGTCGTCACGCCCAGCGTTGGAATTGCGATTTATCCGCAGGACGGCCTCGATGCACAGTGCCTGCTCCGCAACGCCGATCTCGCCATGTACTTTGCAAAGCGCACCAGTCCCGGCTCGTTTGCCTTCTACGACGCACAGATGAACGTGGCCGCATTGCAGCGCTTCACCATCGAGGATCGCTTACGCGGTGCCCTCGGGCGCAACGAGTTTTCTTTGAACTACCAACCGCAGTTCGATCTGACCAGCGGCGGCGTGTCGGCTATGGAAGCGCTGCTACGTTGGAACAGCGTTGAGCTGGGCAAGGTCCCGCCCGCGGAGTTCATTGCAATCGCCGAAGAGACGGGACTGATCCTGCCGATCGGCGAGTGGGTTCTGCGCAGCGCCTGCCGTCAGGCGAAAGCCTGGGAGACTGCGGGCCTGCCGCTGGCCAGGATGGCGGTGAATGTGTCGGGGCGGCAGTTTGCCTGGCCGCAATACCCGGCCCAGGTGGCGTCCATTCTGCGCGAGACCGGCCTGGATCCGTGCCGGCTGGAGTTGGAAATTACAGAGTCGGTGGTCATGGCCGATGAGAGCTGGGCCGAAAAGGCGTTCACGCAGCTCAAGCAGCTCGGGGTTTCACTCGCCATCGATGACTTCGGGACCGGGTACTCCAGCTTTGGCCGCCTGCGACACTTTGCGGTGGACCGGCTCAAGATAGATCGCTCGTTTGTCAGCGGCATCGGCAACGGAGGTAATGACCGAGCCATCGCCGCGGCGATCATTGCACTGTCTCGTACGCTGCAAATCAATGTCACCGCTGAGGGTGTCGAGAACATCCCGCAACTCCTGTTTCTGCAGGAGCATGCGTGTCAGGACGCGCAGGGCTTTTTGCTGAGCAAGCCATTGCCCGCGGAGGAAGCCGGCGCCCTGTTGCGTCGGGTCAGCGAATTCACGGATAGCTCGCGAACGCAGAAGCTGAAAGCTATCATGGAGTAGCGCCACTCCCATCTGGCCAAGGATCTATGGAAGTCCTGCATGGCAGATCCCCCTCTCCCACTCTCGCGGCAGCAGATACTGGCTTTCAGGCGGCGGGCCGCCGGCGCGGTCTCCATTGAAACATGGCGGCGTCTCTCTACTGCCGAACGGCAGGCCACCGAGGCCGAAGCCCTATCGCTGCCGCTTCCAGGCCTGAACGGCCCGATCGCTGTCAGCTGGACCTGATCTTTCAGACCAAGCGCTTTTGCAAGGCATATAGGACAGCCTTGGTCCGATCGCTCACACCGAGTTTTGAGAGAATACTCGACACGTGATTTCTCACGGTGCCCTCACCCAGTCGTAGCGCATCGGCAATCTCACGATTGTTGATGCCGCTGGTCATCAACTTCAAGACATCCATTTCCCGCTCTGTCAGCTTCTCAGGATCCGGGAGAGCATCTTGTTGCCAGGAGGCTTCGCGCTTGGAGGCGGCCAGCGCCTCGGCCAGTGGCGCATAAAGGTACGCGCCGCCGGAGGCGACCGTCCTGATCGCTTCGACCAGAACTTCCGGGGTCACTCCCTTCAGTAAGTATCCGCGAGCCCCCGCCCGCAGACCGGCAACGAGGGCCACATCGTCCTCAAATGTAGTGAGGAGCAATGTGGGTGGCAGAGCCCCCTTTGCCGACAGCTCCGAGGCAACTTCGACACCGCTGAGTCCGGGCATGCGGACATCCAACAGCAGAACGTCCGGCTTGCTCTCGAGGACGACTCTTACCGCGCTTTTGCCATCTTCGGCTTCCGCGACCACGGACAGGCCCGCGAAAAGGCCGAGCAGCGCTCTGATCCCACTGCGAATGAGCGCCTGGTCATCGGCGAGGCAGATGCGAATCAGGAATGGGCTCCCAGCGCGGGGATCGCGCCATGAATGGCGAAGCCCTCTCCGGGAGAGCTTGCGACCGACAGCTCACCGCCGAGCATCTTGAAGCGCTCGCGCATGCCAGTAAGCCCGCCCCCTTCGACAAACTTTCCGCCCTGGCCATCGTCTCGCGCGTTGATGGAGACGGACCCGTCGGCCGTTTGCTCGAGCTCAATGACCAGCTCGTTGGCCTGCGCGTGGCGTAGCGCATTGGTAATCACTTCCTGCACGCAGCGAATAACCGCGTCGGCTCGGGCCGCATCCAGGGCCGACAGTTCGTCCGGCAAAACCAGCCGCACGTTCAGACCCGCCGCGCCGTCTGTCAGAGCGCTCAGAGTCGCCCGCAAGTCAACGGATTCGACGCGTACACGATTCACGACTCCGCGCACTTCCGTCAAAAGAGCGCTCGCTACATCCCGGGCGCACTGCACGTGCTCGGCCGCCTGTCCATGCACCAAACGACTTGCCACTTCCAAGTGAATCGCAAGAGTAGTCAGGTTGTGACCCAGGATGTCATGCAGGTCACGCGAGATCCGCAGCCTCTCGCTCATGCGCGCGCTCTCCGCCATGAGTGCCTGCGTGGCACGCAGTTCGCCGTTGAGTCGAATCAGCTCATCACGGGCCTGGGCTTCACTACGCGCCAGATGTGCCGCAGCGAGGGCGAATACCTGAAAGCCGCAGGCAATGAACAGGATCAGAAGCGAGAGATTGTCCGATTGACCCGTGGGGCCCACACATTTGATCGAAGCGAGCGCCACAGCCTGCGCCAATGCCACCAGCACAGCGACGCGCAGCGAGAACGACCAGCCGATCTGCCAGGCGATCACCACGAGCAGACAGGTCACGATGAAACTGGGATACAGCCATATGAGATACACCGCCATCGCGATTTGGATCACGATGAGCGTGGCTAGGAAGGTGCGACTGCGCGCCGCCTCCTTCAGAGAGGTCAACCCGTAGGTCGCCACAAAAAGGAAATAACCGGCGAACCATTTGAGCGCCCAGTGGGTGTGCTGCGCCCGGTACGGATTCGTTTCCATCAGCGCGGCGTAGATACCGCTCAGACCAATGGCCGCGAGCATCAGCAGGCATGCGTATCTCGGGTAGAGGTCTCGGCGAACGAGCTGATCCGTCACGACCGGCTCCAAGGACTTTGATTGCGCCAAAGGCTAGCAGAAGCGCCGCTACCCGTCGCATGACGCTTGTCATGGGTGCGATGCATGACGGGCGCCACTGTCGCGCCTGTGTGCGCGGTCGCCAGAATCCGGCCCACCCACACACGGAGATTTGCCATGCGACTTCCCTTCCGCTCGCGCACTGCCGGTCTAGCCCTGCTCGCCGCCGGCTACGTCGTGCTGGTGTTTGCGGCAGGCTCGACCGCTCATGCCGCGACCGAGTGGCCAGCGAGGGAATCCCCAGCGAGGACGACGGCCAATCAGTTGCCAGAGGGAGCCGGGCCGGGGGCTACGGTGGCAGGGGCCGTGGGTCCTGCGGTGTTAATGTCCAAGTCGATCTGCCAGATGTCGCCACGGCGGCGCCACAGCTCGACGTAGGTCCCCTCCTCCAGGCTCTTTGCTCCATCGGGAGCCAGCACCGCGTAACGGCCATAGACATACGCGAGATCCCCTGAGCCGACGTTCTGATCCATACCAATCCGCACTTTCGACCCGGATTGGATCATGGTCTCAACCGCCGCGCGGATCGCCGCCCGCCCCAGAATCGGAGCGCTGCCGGTCATGACGAGCTGTGCATCCGGCGAATAGAGCTTCGCGACCGTGTCAGCGTCACCTTTGTTGAAGGCGACTTCCCAGGAGTGTTTGAGCTCCGGAGACACTCCGGGGCTGACAACTTGCGCACCGCAGGCAACGAGCCCCAGTCCTGCAAGCAGCACCACAGCTCGAAGCCGATCTCGAAGACCATATCGAACGCAAGATCTGATCATTTGGCGGCCCTGGTCTGAGTGGCGGTGGCAGGGGTGGCTTCGGCCGACTGCAATTGCCAGGCCTGGTCCACCAGGTAGGCGTGAATCGCCTCGGCATCCTGCTGCGTCAATACATCGTCCCAACGGGCCATGCCGTTGGCTTGATCGGCTCCGCGCAGCACCACATCGTAGAAGATGTTGTGAATGGCACGCGGCAAGCGCCTCAGATCCGGCACCAGCCCACGTCCAAAAGCATGACATCGCGAGCAGTACCGGCTGTAGAGGACCTCTCCCTGCGCAATAGTGGCGGGTGTCCCTTCTCTGGGCGGCGGTGAGTCGTGCGCCTCTTCTGACACCGCAGCTGGCTTCGGCGTGACCCCGCCATCGAGCCGAAACGTCAGGATCCTGCCGGCATTGCCGTATTTGTAGGCAGCGCTGGCTGCGGGAAACGGCTTGAATAACACTCCACCGCCGTAACCGGCCATCACAGAAATATACTGAATACCGTTGACCCGGTACGTCATCGGGGCCGCCATGATGGACGAGCCGACATCGATGTGTTTCAGCAAAGCGCCGGTGTCTGCTGCGTAGACATTCAGAAATCCCGCCGCATCGCCGCGGACCACCAGATTGCCGGCTGTGGAGACGACACCTCCATCCCAGATGCTGTTGGTCTGCTTTTCCCAAGCCACCTTGCCGGTCACGGGGTCAACGGCACGAATGAGGCCCCGAGACTCAGGTACTCGTCCATGTTGAGCCAGTGACTCGAGCGACGGCAATTCGCCGAACAGGCTGCGCAATTCTTTCGGGTCATAGTCCTCGGGAAAGAAGAACGCGAGGTTGAAGTTACCTTCGATGAGGCCGGCCCGCCGCTTGGTGGTATCGACGTAGACCATCGCGGCATCCATGACAGGGATATAGACCAGACCGGTGCGCGGGCTATAAGACATGGGTTGCCAGCCATGGGCGCCCACCGCGGCGGGGAAGATCAATGCGGGCGCACGGCCCCAATCCGCGGCCGGATTGATGATCGGCCGGTGCGTGACCGGATCAAGACCCCAGGTCCAGTTGACGAAGGCAAACTGCCGGGCTGCAATGAGCTCACCTGTCAGCCTGTCCAAAACATACAGGTAACCATCCTTGCTCGCTTGCAGAATCACTTTGCGCGGCTTGCCACCGATCGACAGGTCGGTCAGCACCAGCTTGTTGGTCGTGTCGTAATCCCAGCCCTCCCCCGGGATCTCCTGGTAATACCAGGCCATCTGGCCCGTGTCGGCATGGATGGCGATGATGGAGGCGACATAGAGCTCGTCTCCCTGGCCGGCTGGATCGTGCTCCCCGTGATAGGGCGAAGCATTTGCGGTCCCGATGTAAACCAGATTCGCCTCGGCGTCGTAGCCAATACCGTCCCAGGCGGTGCCACCGCCGCCCATGCTCCAGTCGTACTTTGACGGCCACGTTTTGACGGCAGCCTGCAGATGAGGCTGATCCTGGGCACCCAGTTTGGGGTCCCGGGGGACTGTGTAGAAGCGCCACTTGAATGCGCCGTTGTCGAGCGCGTACGCCGACACGAAGCCACGCGCCCCTTGAAAATCGGCTCCGCCGTTGCCGATCACAATGGCATCGCCCGCCAGTTGCGGCGCTCCGGTCACAAAGTAGTGAAAGCTGCCGGGCTTGCGATCCGGCAGCGTGTCCACACGCCAGACCCGCTGCCCCGTTCTGGCATCGATGGCGTGCAGATAGCCATCGACGCTTGCGATATAAACCCGGCCTTTCCAGACCGCGAGCCCGCGATTGACTACATCGCAACATGCATAACGGCCGGCCTGCCCATCCACCTCCGGGTCATAGGTCCAAAGTTCGCGCCCCGTGACAGCATCGAGCGCGTATACGCGGCCCCAATTTCCGGCCGCGTACATCACGCCGTCAACAACTACCGGCGTAGCCTCGAGCCCCCGCTTGGTACCGAGTTGGTACTGCCATGCGAACCCCAGACGGTCGACGTTCTTATCGTTGATGTCATTGAGCGGCGAGTAATACGTGCCACCGGCGTCCCGGCCTGGCGTGAACCATTGATCGGGCTCCTGATCGGCGGCAGCGAGCCGCGTAGCGTCCAAACGCGCTGCAGGCGCCGCAGGGGTCGCGGGCTTGTTTTGCGGGGGCGCCGGACGGCCACAGGCAGCCAGTCCGACGAGCAGCAAAGCAATCAGGGTGAGCTTCGGCATTATGCTCAATAGCGGTAACTCAGGTCGAGACCGACCGTCAACGGTTGGGTCACGACCTGCCGGTTGTAGGTTGGAATGTTCAAGTTGATCTGGAACGCGTTCGTCAGTACGGCGCGCTCGTTGAACACATTACGCGCAAACATTGCGGCCGACCAGTGATCGCTCTCGAGGCCGACGCGCAGATTGGTGAGATCGTACGCCGGCAGGTTATTGAGACCGTAGGTCACATCCGTACGTCGGCCGACATAGTTATTTTCGATGTGTGTCACGAGCATCAGCGCCCCGGAAATATCATGACGGTAGACGAGCGCAGTGCTCAGAGTGTGCTCTGGAATGTCCTGCACGCGAGTACCGGAAGCGATGCCCGCTTCGAGGCTGCCGACCACGAATGTCGCATGTGTGTAGCCTCCGTTGGCAGTGAAGGTCAAACCAGGCAGCAACAGCGCGTTGAGCTCCACTTCCGTGCCGTAGATATGCGCCACGCCGGCATTGGCAGCGTAGGGGTAGCCGCACGGCAGCGGTATGTTCTGCTGGGTGCCATTCCACTTTTCAAAGTAGATCGCACTGTTGAGGGTGACACGGCGGTCGAGAGCCCGCATTTTCTCGCCCAGCTCGTAGCTCCAGACGGTGTCAGGACCGAACGACAGCGGCGCCGGGACAAACGCCGCCGTACCGTGATTGACTTGCAGGTCTGCTTCGCAGGTATCACCCAGCGGCCCACTGATCGGAATGGGCTGGTTGCCGCCACCGGGTCGGAACCCCTTGGCTACCGTGCCATAGACCAACAAATTCCTGTTTGCCTCGTACGACAGATCGAACTTCGGGTTGATCCCTTGATTGTCTTCCGGTGAGCTCGAGGTGGCGATGCTGTCCGAGCCTGTGGAGCTTACGAAGCCCGATACACTGGTATCCACCTGCGAGTGGTAGGAATAACGTCGAAGTCCCGCTGTTGCCTTGAGCTGCGCAGTCAGTTGGTACGACAGCTCCGTGAAGAACGCCCGCTGGTCGATACTAGTCGTCTGCTCCTGTGTGAAAGCGTTTTGTGTCCCGAAAAGGACCTCGCCGCCCGGAGCCAGCACCTGTTCGCAATAGCAGGATTGGAACTTCTGATAGAAGAAGCCCACCAGCCATTTGAACCGGGTATCTGCGCTTGAGGTGATGCGCACCTCCTCACTGGTCTGACTCGATGTGTCGTTTTCCACCGGCGTCGGCGCGGTGGCGCCCAGTCCACCTTGTGAGACATAGAGCGGCAGAATGGCGGCCGGATTCGACAAGGCCCACTGAAACTCCTCGCTGCCGTCCTGGTGCAGGCTGGTTTTGCGCAGCCAGCGGGAAGTCGCGGAGGTGATGTCGAACGCCGCAAAGCTGTACTGGACATTGAAGCTGCCGATGGTAATCCGGTCGGAGTACGTCTCCGGCGAGTTGAACGGCTGGTAGTGGGCATCGGTCCCGGGATCACTGTCGATCTGGCTAAGGCCGCCCTGTGAGGCCCTCTGATACAGAAACGACGGTGTGATGGACAGCGCCTCGACGGGCTTCCACAGCAGCGCGGCCCGGATGGCCCCCCGCTCCGAATCATTGACGTTTCGATAAGTCGCCGCGACAGGTGCGGCCTGCACATTGCCCCGGCGGGTGAGGTTGTCGGTCTCGAGCGGAAACTGCCCATCGGCAATGACGACCCGATCGATCCAACCGCTGTCGTGCGACTCGGACCCCACCAGGCGCAACGCCGCAGTCCCCGCCCCGAAAGGCAGATTGATCATGGCGTTTTCGCCGTGGTTGAAGCCGCCCCCATCGGTGTACGAGGGAGTCAGCTCGGCCGAGGCGGCGAACCCTCCGGGATTGGGCGCGTTGGGCACCAGTTTTACGGTGCCGCCCATGGAGCCCGATCCGTACAACGTACCCTGCGGACCGCGCAGCACCTCGATGCGGTTAAGGTCATATAGGGTCGGATCGATGACCACCTTGCCGTTCTGGGCGTTGGCCGGAGCCGTGAGCGGGGTGTCATCGAGATAGAATCCCACTGTCGAGGAGTTGCCGCCCGCGGAGGTCATACCTCGCATCTCCACCTCGGTCTGGCCTGGGCCGCTGGTACGCATCGAGACGCCCGGGACCGACTGCACAATAGCCGCGAAGTCCGGCAATCCCCGCTGCTGGATATCCTCGCCGGTGATGGCCGTGATGCTCATCGGAGTTTCCTGCACGGTCGAGGCTCGCTTGGTCGCCGTGACTACGACTTCGTCCAGCCCTCCCGAAGGCTCACCACCACTTTGCTGCACCTGCGCCAAAGCCTGCGCGGTACCTCCCATCATCGCGCACGCGCCAAGCGCCGCGACCCACAGGCGCGGGTTAACCGGATTCATATTTTGATCTCCCCTCGTTGAAATCTAAAATAGCCGGTGCTACAAAATGAGCGTTATCCGCTTTGCGCAAATTTCTGCCCGCGGGGGCCTGGAGCACCTCTTCTGTCTTTTTCCGACCACGGAAGCTGGATCTCGGATGGGCGCTTCTACGATATCGACGCGCAGGCCGCGCAGTACCACGGTTACGAACAGCAATACCAACAGCTGAGCCGCGGGCCTTTCGAGGGCCGCTGCCGCTTGTTCACCTTCGCTGACGAGCTGATCATCAATCTCGAGAGCGCGAATCGGGAAATCGCCGCCTCGGCCGCGACTCCACAAGACCGCTACGGCGCGTGTTTCCTCGCCGACGCATCCCCGCCGTGCTCTTTGAACGCAACGGAGTTCTCACAGAACCACATCGTTCTCACGCCAGAAAGAAAGTCCGTGGAAGGCCGGATGGCGGAAGGATTGAGCGTTTACTGCATGGATGTATCGAACAGCCTTTTTCCCGACGACGGGCACAACATGAAGGCGACGGGTGTGCTGGAGCACCCTGCGGGCACCAGACGCTTGCGGGAGTTGGTGCAAGCTGGAATCGCGACATTCAGCACTTTGCAAACACCAGCGGATTACCCCGCTGCCGTGTGCAGCTTCAAATCCTCGGTAGCCGACCTGCTGTGGCAGATAGCAGCGCTGCCACGTATGGAATCAATCAGCACCAGGCGCTACACAACTGCTCGCGCCCTGAGCGTTTTCCGCCGCGCGCGCGAATATATTCACCACCATCTCGCTGACGGGGTGTCGATTGCCACCCTCTGCAAAGACACAGGCGTCAGCCGTCGCTCGCTCGAGTCGGTATTCCAGTCGGTTGTCTCTGTCAGCCCCGCCAGTTATGTGCGTGCGTTGCAACTAAATCGGGTCCGGCGGGATTTGCTTTCGCAGCTGCACGGCGATGTGTCTATCGGCGTGATTGCCGCACGACACGGCATCTGGCACTGGAGCCGCTTCTCCAACTACTACCGCCGGATGTTCGGCGAGCTGCCCTCGGAAACTCGCCTACGTCAGGCAGACGCCTGAGCGCTCACTGCGGCTTGCTGTAGGCCTCGAGCAGGGCCCTTTCGACTATCACTTCCGCATCCTTCGGCAGCATCTCCGGGTACGTTTGCAGGTAGTCCCGCACAATGGCAACCGCTTTGTCACACGACGGGCGGTCCTTGACGAAGTCGGAGCTCATTAACGGAATGAGCATCGGCATGGCTCGAGTCATGCCGTCGAGAATGCGCGGGTCGAGGTGTTTCTTTTTCTTCCCACCTTTCACCGCCTCCGAAAGCTGAACGGCCCTCTGCACCAGATAGCTTTCGAGATCCACTACCGCGCAGATGTAGGATGAGACGCTCGCCGCCTCCTGCTTGATCCCGTTTTGCAGCCACTCACCGTCGCGCGCCGCCGGTAGCGCCGCCGGACCCGCGATCGCACTGCTGCATGCGATGAGTGCCCAGACAAACAGAAAATATCGCATTAGTCGGTCCCTTGGCGAAGAACACACCGATTGTAAATCCAATCCTACCGTCCGGGCAGCACGCTATGCCTCCCTGCTCAATTGCCGGTTACCACCGCACGCTGCGCTTCCACGCGCAAGCGCACGTCACCGATGACGTCGAGCACGCACGCGACCGAACACGTGTTTGTCTCTGGTGCACGCAAAATCCTTTGCGGATTTTCAGTTGTGCCAACACCAAGTTCCGTGTTGCAATCTCCTGGAACATGCGCACCTGTTGACTGCCGGACTGCATCCAACATTGACGACCGCCGAAGGAGCGCCTATGATTCGTACCAGATCAGCCCCTGGCATTACGCTTGGCTCTCACTTATCCAGAGCTCGCCGAACCCCGGGGCTTTTCTTTTTCCCGGCACAACAGCCTTACATTGACGGCCGTACTGGCCTAAAACCAATAATCTCCCACGCACCGCCCATCACGCGGCAGGTCTTCGAACGTGGTGAAGCCGTCGAAGTGGTCGATGGGAATTGAGGCGACGGCTTCAGGCTCGGCGAGGCGCAGGTTGACGGCGATGCGGCGGCGGCCTTCTTTGTTGTCGCGCTGGGCGCGCCAGTAGGCAACGCAGCCGCACGCGGGACAGAAATGAAACTCAATAGCGGTGCCCCGGGTATACATCTGGGTCTTGCCCGAGACCTTGATGCCTTCTCCCTCATAGTCATAGGCCCAAAGAACACCGTAGCGGCGGCACACCGTGCAGTTGCAGGCGGTGGCGCCGTCGGGTTGGCCGGCAAACTCCCACTGCACCGCTGCGCAATGGCAGGATCCCTTGATCATTGAAGTGGCGCTCATGAGGCGGCCTCGACACTGAGTGATGATCCTCAAGTGTACGCCCCACGTCGGCTTAGCTCACTCTCGCTTCACCTTGGCGACAGTCCGGAGTGCCGCATCTCGCAATAGCGCGCCATCACTGAAGCTCAGAACGCCGCCGAAGCCACCCATCTGCCGCGCCGCGATTTCATGGCGCGGATCTGCCAATTTCAGTATGCAAAAATAGGTGCCGGCCGGACCAAGGAGCATGACTGATGGACGACACCACGTTTGACGTTACCCGCGCTCGACTGGAGACGCCCGGGTGCACACACGTCACCCACTTCAACAACGCTGGCAGCGCGCTGCCGCCGGCATGCGTCCTGGAAGCGATCCGAACGCACCTCGATCTGGAAGCCCGCATCGGTGGCTACGAGGCCCAGGACGCTGCGCATGCACTCCTGGACGACACCTATCAGGCGGTGACCGAGTTGATCGGTTGTGACCGTGACGAAATAGCCTTGGTCGAGAACGCGACTCGTGCTTGGGACATGGCGTTCTACGCGATGCGGTTCGCACCAGGCGATCGGATCCTGACGGGACGTGCAGAGTACGCGAGCAACGTCATCGCCTTCCTGCAGAGGGCAAAAGCGACTGGCGCCGGTATCGAGGTGGTTCCGGATGACGAGCACGGCCAGGTTGACGTAAACGCTTTACGCGCGATGCTCGATGAGCGGGTGAAGCTCATCGCCATTACCCATGTGCCGACCAACGGCGGCCTCGTCAACCCTGCTGCCGAGATAGGTCGCCTCGCCCGGGCAACCGGCTGCCCATTCCTGTTGGATGCCTGTCAAAGTGTCGGCCAGATGCCGATCGATGTCCACGGGATCGGGTGCGACATGCTCTCGGCGACCGGGCGAAAGTTCCTCAGAGGCCCACGCGGCACGGGCTTCCTCTATGTGCGTCGCCCCTGGATTGAGAGGCTCGAACCGCCATTACTCGACCTGCATGCCGCACGATGGAGCGCACCGGATCGCTATGAGATTCGTCCCGATGCCCGCCGGTTCGAGAATTGGGAGTGCTATGTGGCAGGACGAATCGGCCTTGGTGTGGCCGCGCGCTATGCACTCGGCTGGGGTCTACAGGCGATCCAGCAGAGAATTCAATTTCTCGCCGCTGATTTACGCCACCAACTGGAGCAAACACCAGGCATTCGGATTTGCGACAAGGGCGCGACCCGCTGCGGAATCGTCAGCTTCATTGTCGAGGACGAAGAGCCCGCCGCAATCAAGCAGCGCCTGCGACTCCGCGGTATCAATGTGTCCTCTTCCGATGCCTCGTCCACCATGTTTGACATGGCGGAGCGCGGCCTGACTTCAGTCGTCAGGGCATCGGTGCACTACTACAACACCGTCGAGGAGATCGAGCGGCTCATCGAAGTGCTCAGGCAGCACAATTAAACCCTGCAGCGTCGGCCGGGACAACCCCGGCCGACGCCCGGGCGAGACGGAGGCACAGGGAGAGGAATACCTCCGCCCGCCCGGGAACGTCTCACCGCTATAGGGTGTTCAGGAAGTCGATGACCTGCTGTCTCTCGGTGTCATTGAGCTCGGCGAAGAACTTCAGAGTTACGAGCTCGGCCTCGCCCTGGTGACGCAGAATCGCGTTCTCCAGCGTCAGGGAGCGGAGGTCGTGCATGTATTGCGTGCGGGTGCGCAAGCCCCACAGCGCGGAAGTGCGGAACTTGAAGGCGGAATCCTGATATTGCGGTGTCTGGACAATTCCGCCAGCTGTACCGATGTCGTGTAGCAGGAAGTCGCTGTACGGATGGATGATCTTATTGGTCAGCGCGGCAGGGATCACGAATCCGCCGTTGATGGTGGTACCCGGCTTCGCGGTGACAATCGTGTCGACATGGCAAGTCACACAGCCGAGGCGGGCGAAGATCTTCTGACCTGCGTCCGCATTGGCTTTCAACGTGCTGTTGGTCTGCAGCGCAGGATCGCGCGGCGGAACCTTCGTGCCACGCAGGAACTGTGTGAAGTGATCAATGTCCTCCAGGCCAAGGTTATCGGCGTGATCCTCGGGGTCGGTAGTGACCTTGCCGACGTTCGTTACGTCCGCCATGCGCAAACGGCTGGTAATGCCCATTTCGTTCACATAAGCATCGGCGACGAAGGACAGCAGGCTGCCGTGTTGGTCCTTCCACCCGAAGCGACCTACGCGCGTCTGGCCGGCGGCTTCGAAGATCGGCACCAGGTTGAACTCGCCATGAATGCGCCCGTGGCTCTTGCCAGGCTGCGAGTTCGCGATGTTGATCAGCGTTTGATCGTCAATCGCCTCCACGAAGCCGTCGCCCAGCGTGCTCAGCGTCGCGCGCAGCTCACGCAGGTTCTCAGCCTCAGGGACATGCTCCTGCTCGCGTTGATCAACCGCGCGCTGATTGATGATCGAGCGATTGGCGATGGTCGCCGCTCCATCATTGATAGTTACCGTCGCGCCCACGAATTTGCCGCTCGCGCGGTGGCCGGCGCGAATCTCGGAAAACTGACTGGCGCCGCCGGCGACCGGATTTGCGTGGCACTCCACGCAGGCACGGGCATTGAACACGGGGCCGAGACCATCCAGCACGTCGTGCTGCTTCTCATAAATTTGTTGGTCCAGCGCGAAGGTGTCACCGGCAGGCTTGATCTCGATGCCGTTGCTGTGGCTCTGCGAGCCGGGATCCTGTACCAGGGTGGGTGTGTCGAATCCTGCCGGCGCTTCGGTCGGCGGCGGCAGGGCTGTCTGTGCGAAAACAGGCGCCTGCAGCCCGATCAGGAGCAGGAGTGCTGGGGATCTGCGGAACATAGGTCGGCCTCCCTAAATGTTGACTCACGCGAGTTGTGCACCGGCGATGGCACCGTCGTCGCTGCCAGCCACAACAGCAAGATCTTCCGCAGAAGGGATTTATTCCCAAGTCAGTGCACGGAATACCGCCAGTCAGGGTTCCCAATCCTACAATTTCATTCAGTTTCAGTCAGTTGCCGCGACGATGAAGTGCCGCGCTCAAGTTTGATCGATTGCAGCGCATGAAGCGACCAACCACAAATCGCGCACACCAACTATTTGTCACAACCTTGACACGCACTTGAAACGTACTAGTGGGCCTCATTCCGCCGCACTCTTCCATCGAACACCATTGTGAGCGAGCGACCGTCGTAAATACTCGCGGGCGTAACTGTAGTCCGGCCCCACGGGATCTAACCGAAGTACCAGAACTCCCAGAGTCGCAAGTCAGTTTCAGGATCGCGCTCGAGCAACTCGCGAAATGTTGAGATCTCGCCCACCGTCTCGCCGGTCGACTCTCGTACCACCTCCTGCACGAAGCGCGAGCAGGAACTGGCGTCGCGACCTGAGGCTGAAGCCGGTGTCATACAACTTTCCGCGGCGATGTCCGGCTGCGTGCCGCAAGCGCCGCACGTCCGCTTCGGATAGCGGCTGTTGTAATCGCAGCACCGCCACACGTCCTTGCGCCGAACGACGCACGAAATTCGCAAACCTCGTGCGAGTTACGTCGGCGAGCTGGCGAAATGGCGCACGCGGGATGCGCGTGAACATCTGCCGGCCCCCAGGAATGAAATACGAGTCACGGGGCGGCAGGCTCCCAGAGCTCAGGCTCTGGAGCTATTGAAATGGAGGGATATCGCAGAGAGGGTCGTCAGGTATCGGCTAGCGATACCTGACGGGCCCATTGACCTTAGAACTTCACCTTGAAACCTGCGTACAGGAAGACACCGAACACATCGTAGGTGTCCGCCGCAGTCTCAGTACCCGTTACAGTAGACGCCATGCCCGACGGCAAGAACGGAGGTTGTTTGTTGAAGATATTGTTTGCGCCTACATATACCTCCGTATGCGGCTTATACGGAAGTTTGTAACGCACCTGCACGTCGTGGTAAACGTACGCGGGCACGTGGTTGTACAACGCCGAGATGACGGTATTTCCCGGCGCGGGATTGGTATCGTTGATGCTGCTCATATACGTGGCTCGCCACGTCGCTTCGAGACCACCAATGTGATAAATGAGGCTCGCCGTCCCACGATCCTCAAACCCGGATCCCAACCGACCGCCGCCATTGAGCTCGCCCACGTTGTCGAGCAGCGGCGCGTCGGGAATCTGTTCTTCCAGCTTCAACAGGTGAGTCTCGGTCACCGACAGATCGAGTCCGCCGATGCCACCGAAGTCAAACGCATAGCGCAGCACCGTGTCGATGCCCCGAGTGTGGATCGACGCCAGATTGAGGAAGGCCGAGTCGATGGTCTCCAGCTTGCCGGTGTTGGGGTTGCGAAGCACCGAATCGCAGAAAGTTCCGGCCGTCAGACATTGGTTGATTTCGGTCTGAGGATCCACGGTGTTGATGGCACCGGTGATTTTTACGTCGTAATAGTCAAATGTTGCGCTGAAGGCCGGCAACGCCCGCGGTGTCAGCACGATGCCCAACGTCGTGGTCTTGGCCTTTTCCTGCTGCAGGCTGGGGTTCGAGATGATGAAGCCGTTGATGGTCTGATAGTCGAAGAAGCTGTACTTGAATCCCCCACCATGGGCGACTGCCGCGGCGACCGCCGGGTTCTTGAGGCAGGCGGCCGGAAACTGGCCGGCGGTCGCCTGGGTAATGCCATCACACGGATCGATCAGTCCGGCCGGGAAGGTTTCCGCCGCGCCACCGAAGAGCTCACCAATATTCGGGGCGCGAATGGCGACCGAGTAAACACCACGGAGGCGAACATCCTGGGTGGGTGCCCAGTCGAGACCCGCCTTCCAGGTATTCACCCCGCCGATAGTGCTGTACTTCGCGTAGCGCACCGCAGCGTTCAGATCGAGAGTCTTCGCGCCAGGGACATCCTTGAAGACAGGAACCTGCAGCTCCGTGAAGGCTTCCTTGGTCGTGATGCTGCCCCTGCTGTTGGGGATCTGATTGCCGCCATTCAGACCGGCATTCGTCAGCGGATCCCAGACCTCCTCACTCGTATCCTTGCGCTGCTCCACACCAAACGCCAGTTGCGGCGCGCCAGCGGGCAACGTGCCCACCGATCCGGAGGCGGACGCCGAGATGATCTGCTCCTGGACCTTCACATCACGCGTCACGTTCGCCCTGACAAAGTTGGCGGCCGCGGGCGTGATGCTGTGAAACCCGAAAGGATTGAGGGGCACGCAACCGAGAGATTGCCACACCGGATCACGGCAGACGATCTGTCCGCTCGCCGGATCGACGACCGAATCGAGCGCAGCGCGCACGGCCGCGACGTTCACCTGACCGGTGGTGAGCTGCGAGTCCGTGGTGCGACCGTAACTGTAAGAGGCGTCATACGTCCAGTCGCTCAGCGCCGCCAGCGGCATCGGTATCTCGCCTTTCATACCCAACAGGAGCCGGCCGGTCTGCCGGTTGGCCTCGTTGGAGCGCACGTTGATGTCCACCAGCCGCTTGCGGAAGTTGACGTAATTGATGCAGTCGTAGTTCGGGTTGGTTGCCACCGAACCGGCACAATGTCCGCCGGTGCTGTTGAATTGATTGATGGTCGCGAGCTCCGGCGCCAGCTGCGGCAACGTCTGCAGATAGGCGTTGCTGATCGGCATGGCGATCGAATCGCCATTGGCGTCATTGACGGTACCGTAAACCGCCCCCGGGACACCGGACGAGGCCAGCGCGAAGCGCTCGATGTCCGAGATGGTGTGGGAGAAGCCGTACGTGAGCTCGGAGTAGAGCTGATGATGCTCGGCCACATCGAAGTTCAAAGTCGAGGCGATCAAGGTCCGGTCCGTCGGTACCGAGAGGCGGCGGAAAGCGTTGCGATTGAACCCGTCGGTCGTATCGAAACCATCCTTCAACGAATTGTTCGGGTTGAAGGTGAAGAGGTTGTCGACCGTGCCTTGCGTGCTGGCGTATTCGAACCGGCCCTGCGGCGCGTAGCTGGAGAACGTGGGTTTCTCCACCACCCCTTGCACCACCTGCTGGTCGATGGCCGAGCGCGTCCGGTCGCGCGAATACAGCCCGTCATCCTTGTCCCAGGAGACATCGAGCATGAAGTGGCCGCGGCCTTCGTCGAAGCTCGAGCCGGCCAACAAGCCGCCGCCATAACGCGCCGAGTCCTCGTCCCCCGTCTCGCCCACCTGGCCACGCAGCTCCAACCCCTGGAAGTTGGTCTTGTAAATGACGTTGACCACGCCGGCGATGGCGTCCGAGCCATAGATAGCCGAAGCACCGCCGGTGGTCACCTCGACATGGTCGATGAAATCGGTCGGAATGGTGTTGAAATCGACGATCGAGCTGCCGGCAACGCCGGGCACATAGCGCTTGCCGTTCACCAGCACCAGGGTGCGCTGGTCGCCCAGGTTGCGCAAGTTGATGGAGTTGATACCCGAGTTGTTTGTTAGAAAGTTGCTGTTGGTGCTACTGAGCCCGGAGGTGCCGACCGAGGGCAGGTCGCGCAGAAACTCGGAGATATTCAGCGAGCCCGAGGCCTCGATGGCCTGATTGGTGACAACCGTCACCGGGGTCATGGTCTGCAGCTCCTGGGTCGCGATGCGACTTCCAGTCACTACCACCGTCTGCGCCACGGCGTCCGGGGCATCGGCGTTGTCAGCGGCCCGCGCCGGCTGCGCCGCTCCCATCACCCACCCCACCGAGGAGGAGACCACGAGACACGTCAAGGAATTGATGGCGAATGCCACCCTGCCATGATTCACTAGCATTAAAAACTCCCTAAACGGCGGTGCCGTTCCCTAAAACTCGTTTTGACCCCGAGTCGTCAAACCCGGAGTGAGTTGTTTTTTAAGCCCTGAGTTTTTTTGGAGATCACTCTCCGCAATCACCCCTCCATAGTGTTGCGCCCGATCCTAACCGCGTAGCGGCGGCGCTTGATGTGTAAGGAGATCGTAGCAGTAACAAATATTGTTTGAAATGTTATTTGTTACGAGGGAACGCGACACGCTGGCGTGGCGCGCGCGACACATCGGCATGATTACGGCCCTGGCAGCGACACTGGATGAGCTGCAATGAAACACGGCGATGGCGACGGGAACGTGCGCGCTACCGGGCTGCACCCGCCTGCCGGCGCAGGATCCCTTGTTGTAGCTGCAAGCGTCCGCTTGGACGCCGATCGCGGCATGTCTACCCGCGAGTAGAACCACACAACTGAAGCTCGCGCTTCGCCGGTTTTCTTGTCGTGACATTTCTGGAAAAGCGGCTCGCGCATAAACGGCCTGCAACACAGGAGTGTTAACCTACCTCTCATGCTCGAGCGCCGATCTACAGCCAGCTCCCTGGTCCTGCCGTTAATGCTACTCGGCACGTGGCAGGCTGCCGGAGCGGGCGCGCAGAGCGCCTCGGACTCCAGCGCCACCTCCAAGGCTATGACGACACAAGATACGACGGACGCCGCAGCCGAGGCGCAAATGCGCGTGAACGATGCGATTGCGGTCGTCGGCAAGATGAAGGCCGACCCGCACGCGGGTGAGTTGCTGGCGAAGGCCAAAGGCGTCGTGCTCATCCCGGACTACCTGCAGGCGGCCCTGGGTATTTGGCGGCCGCAGCGGCTCCGGACTGCTGCTGGTCCGAGGCAATGCGCGCTGGAGCGACCAGATCGGCGGGACTAAAGGCGCGCTGGCTCTGATACTGATGAGCGACAAGGCCATTGATGCGTTCGAAAACAAGGCGAGCACCTGGTCTTTGAGCGCTGGCGCGGGGCTCACGGCCGTGAATTACTCGCGCCGGACACCAGAGTCCGAAACCCTGAGCGACGTCGTCGTCTGGTCCGACACCAAGGGATTGTTTGGCGGAGCCGCGGTCGCAGCCAGTAAGGTCACCCGCGATACGCAGGCGAATCAGACTTATTACAACAATCGCGACGTGACGGCGCAGCAGATCCTCAGCGGCGCGGTCAGCAATGCGAATGCAAAACCGCTTTTGGACGCCATGCCGTCACCGCAGGGCTCGAAGTCCTGAGGCGGGCGGAGTATAATTGGCAGTGCCGATCGATTCCCCGCCGACCCGACCGCCCCGCTCTTCCCAGTTGCAGGCTGATTGCACCCGGTGTTGCGGTCTTTGCTGTGTTGCCCCTGCCTTCGATGCCGAACAGGGTTTCGGCTTCGACAAGCCGGCGCACACTGCCTGCGTGAACCTGCGTACGGACTTTCGTTGCGCCATTCACCACCAGCTGCGAAGCCAGGGTTTCCCAGCCTGCAGCACATTCGACTGCTACGGCGCCGGCCAGCGAGTCACTCAGCAGTTGTATGGTGGAAGGGACTGGCTCGCCCAACCGGAGCTGGCGGCGCGGATGTTCGAGGCCTACTCACGGTACCGCGCGCTCCACGAGCTCATGGCCCTGCTGGAGGCGGCAGCCGCAAAAGCGGCGCCGCCGGAAAGGCTGCAGATACAAAAGATGCAGCAAACCATCGATGCGCTTTGCGATAGCGGGGCTGCCGCAGGAGGCACGGTGCGAGTCGCTGAGTTACGCAGGAGCGTGTTGAGTCGCTTGCGCGCACTCCTGTCTGCTGGAGCAGCCAGGCCGGGCAGCACTGCCAACCCCCAGGGCCTGTCGGGCTCCTAGGTCATCGCCAGAAGCAACTCCTCCGCATTGTTGGGAGGGCGCAGGCCATCGGAACGGCCGGCGAAATAGCGGTCGGTCAGTGTAGCGGCCGGCACATAACGCACTTCCCGAAAGCCGCATTCGCGAGCCAGCGCCAGCATCTGCTCTGGGCGGAAATAGCTGATGAACGGCGTCCCGCTGGCGCGAGCACCCTTCTCTGCCATTTGCAGCCCGGGCCTCACCTCAGCGTCGGCAAACTCCAAAGGCAGCAGGAAAGTCATAGCGAACGTAGACCCGCGGGCCAGCGTAGCCGCTTGGCGCAGCGTGGCTGCGTTAGCCTCGCTGGTGAGATACATGCTGACACCCGTGGAGACAACGACAGCCGGTCGGCCGGCATCGAATCCAGCGGATGCCAACCGCTGCCACCAATCCTCCCCCGCCTCAAAATCCACAGGCACCAGTCGCAACCATTCGGGAACGCCGAAGCCGAGATCGATCAGGCGCTGCCGCTTCCATGCCTGTGGACCAGGCTGGTCGAGCTCGAACACCCGCAGGCGCGCGGCGACCTCCGGCCTGCGCTGAGCGAAGGTATCCAGGCCCGCCCCAAGAATCACGTACTGGCCGACACCGCGGTCGGCCTGCTCGACCACCAGATCCTCGATGAAGCGGGCACGGCCCACTATGGCGGCGCGGAAGGGCCGGGTGAACACCGGGTCCATGTCGGGACGGTTACGCCAGCCCTCATCGGGAGCCACCAGGCGCAGACCGACTTCATCCGCCAACACATGCGGCGGCGGATCGACTTGCACATGCATGGCGCGCCAGAGCGCGACCCGTGCCGCCGTACTCTCCGCGGCCGTGGCGCTGCTTGAGCTCCCCGTGCGCTCATTCCGCATTGGGCGCCTCGATGCTCACTTCCCGGCCATCGGGATCGCCAACCAACATCTGCAGAGCGCCCCAGTGCTCCTTCACGAAAGGACGCACCACGGTACCGGCTTTGGGCGGTTCGAACCGACTGGCACTCTCGACACTCAGGCCGAGCTTGATCTCGATTTTATGATCCGGCGGTCGTTCTGCCAGAAAGATATAGGGGCCGCCGGCCGGGTGCCGCAACTGTCCGGAGTGATGATCGGTCTCGAATTCGATCTCGAAGCCGAGCTGCTTCCAGAAGGCGACGGACTTGCCCCAGTTGTGGGTCTCGATCAGCAAACCTTCGATTCCTTTAGTCGGCATTGGCCCTCCGTTTGGGCTTGTGTTGTTTCTCCAGGTATTCACGCAGTGCCTTGGCAACAATGGCCGAAAGCGAATCTTCGGTATCAATGGCGTGATACTTCAGCTCCCGGATGAGCTCCGTCGGGAGATACACATTGAATTGCTTTACGGCGCGGCTCTCATCCGTCATGGGCTAGAATGCTAGCATTCTAGCAATCAGCGCGTCAAAAGGTCTACCGCCGCAGCAATTTCAGATTAGCGAGCTGGCGCGCCGCCGCTCGAAGGCCACGACATCACCAGATTGAAAGCATTCACCGAGCCGATGCCGGTGGCGAAGTCCCAACCCGGGCCGGCTTTGTAGGCCGGACTGAAAGCACCGCTCGAAGAAGAGAGCACACCGTAGGTACCTGACGGCAGGTAGCAGTTGGTACTCCCCGTGCAAACTACATCGATATCGCCCTGCGTCACGTCGTAGAACACGCACGTGCTGCTGACCGCGTTGCCTTTTGCCGAGTTGCACGCTGCACTTCCTGCGCCGCCGTACTCAGCTCGAGCCAGACTGTAGTAAGTTGGATTCGGGTTACCCCAACGCTCGCCGGAATGCTGATTCACGATCGCCTGAATTCCCGCCATGATTGGAGCGGAAAACGAAGTGCCACCCGCGCTGGTCCAACCGCTGGGAGGCCCGGTGCATGGCGCACCGCCGCCGGCGCCGTTGCTGTAGCAGACGATGTAGTAGTGACCCCAGACCCCATTGGATGCGAACAGCGCGACATCTGGAAGGTCCCGCACTCCATCGGTTGGATTGCCCGGAATGCCCATTTGCCACGGGGGCTTGGGACTTCCCTGACAAGTGCCGCCGACCACTCCCTCTGTCTGGGCGTCGCCCGAAGCGCAAAGGCTCGGGCCGCCACCGCCGGCGGTGATCGTCAGGAGGTCCGCGCTCGCCGTCGTGTTATTGCAGAACCCGGCACTTCCGTAGGTCGCGGCGAAGCCGGCAAAAGAGCTCAACAGCCCGTTCGCGCAGGAGTTGTTCCAAGGCACCTCGGGGATATAGGACACAGCGGAGCCGAAAGTCGCGGTATTGGTCGGCCCCCAGTAAGTGGGATTGGTCCTGGCGAAGGTGTCTGCGAAGTCCGTACCGCCGACTGCCACGTTGTAGGGCGTCGCAGCGAACCCGTTGACGCCCAGCCCATGGGCCGCCTGGGAGTCACTGTAATCGCAGCTCGCCGCACCCACATCACCAGCTGAGACAAACACGGACACGCCCTCTGCCGCAGCCTGTTGATAGGCTGCAAGATAGGCTGCGTTCGAGGCTGCGCCATTGAGTGCTTCACATTCACCGTAGCTGATGCTCACTATCGCCGGAAGCGTCCCGGAACTATTCAGCAGATTCTCGAGCGCAATCAGGCCGCCGAAGGTGGCGCTGGTGTCCGCGCAGGAGGCCAGCTCGATTTTTGCGCTCGGCGCGGCGGCGCTGGCCCATTCGGCATCGAGGATCGCCTCTACGTCATTGCCCGTCACAGCGCCCGGGTTGGTGCAATTCTCAGTGCCTCCGGCAGCAACCGGATGCACTTGGGTGAAGGAGCCGGACTTGTAACCGGACAGGCCGAATGTCTTACGAAAGTTGCTCCAGTCCCTGGCGCTGTACACGTTCGTGTCTTCTATCACCGCAATGGTCTGCCCCTGGCCGGAGTAGCCGGCCGCAAACAGCGGGCTCAAGTTGTAGATCGCGGCAAGGTCCGCCGGTACCACAGCCTCGAAAGTCGTGCCCTGTTGGGTGAAGGTGTATTGCGGGCCGACCCAGTGCTGGGCCCGCTTCCTGACCATGGCATGGGGCCGGAAATCGTGCATGGACACTACACCGACCACCGCCGGCGCGAGCGCTGCCGGAATCTGCGGCGCGCTCATGTTGGCGAAATGAGTCTCCCCATTGACCGACAGATGATGAATCTCAGTGTGAAAGGCCTGGCGCACCTGCCTGGCCGTACCGCTGAAGTCGATCAGCATCTGGTTGGGGTAAACCTGATTGACCGTGAACCCGTGGCTGGCGAGCCAGCCGGTGATCTTGTCCGTATCCGCGGCGGTCGCACCGAACTGATCGCCGAACTTTTCCGGCTTGAGCCAGTGATGAAACTGCGGCGAGCCGGGAGTATGGAGTTGGTCGATCAGACTCTCCAACGACACTTCGCGGTCGTAGGAGCGCCGCAGTTGCAACTGCATGTGCTCGAGAACCAGGCTGTCCGAGACCCGGCCCCGATCGTTGCGCGCGGTTGCCTCCGGACGCGTGCAACCGTGGAGCGTGGTCAACGAGCGCTCGTCCATACGCTCGGTGATCAAGGGAGGGTTGGGGCCGGCGACCGGGCGGTCAGCGAGGGAATCCCCAGCGCGGACGACCGCCGGCACAGCGAACAGACTCATTGCAACCGCAAGAGCCGCGCAGAGCGGGCACGCAGAGCTGGCGTCCATAGAGAATCCATCCAGTCAACGCCGATACCCTTATTTTACTCTTCATCCGGCAAGACGGCGCGAACGTCCACCCCGCTGCGGTCCAGACCACGCATTCGTTGAGGGAGATAAGCGTTCCCTCTCCTCCTGGCAGGGACAGTCAATACTCTGGCGCAGGGGGGCAAGCGGCGCTCTGGACCCGAATCGTACGATCTGGCGCGCACCAACCTTTAGAAAAATCATGACCCGAACGAACCTCGCGGCCATTCTCTGCGCGTGCGCGATCGCAACGCCGTCCCTTCACGCCGCAACTGCGTCAGACCCGCTCCAAGCCGATACCATTCTCACCAATGGGCAGTTCCACACCCCGACCGGGTGGGCAGCGGCAGCGGCGATCAAGCGAGGCACCATCATTGCCATTGGCGATGTGGCGGCCGTTGAGCATCACAAGGGCCCGGGCACCAAGGTGATCGATCTGCATGGGGCCACGGTCCTGCCTGGGTTACATGACATGCATGTGCATCCGCTGGACGGCGGGCGCAACCAGCTGCAATGCATGTTTCCGCAGGGATCGGCTCAATCGGTGGTGGTCGCCGCGGTTCACAAATGTGCCGCCTCACACGCCAAGGGAGAGTGGGTCGTGGGCGGTCAGTGGGACACCTCCTCCCTCGGAGGCCACCCCGACTGGAAAAGCCTCGACAAGGCGGCCCCAGACAATCCGGTTGCCCTGAACGACATTAGCCTGCACAGCTTATGGATAAACTCAGCGGCTCTGCGCCTGGCGGGAATTACGGCGGCGACGCCCAACCCTCCAGGAGGCATCATCGAGCGCGATGCGCAAGGCAACCCCACTGGCGTGCTGCGCGATGCCGCCACCGAGTTAGTCCAGCATTTGATCCCGCCCTACACTCCAGAACAGAACGCCAACGCGCTCCTTTGGTCGATGCGGCTCATGATGTCGCATGGAATCACTTCCTTCACCGATGCGATGGTTGATGAAAGCGGACTGCGGGCGTATGCGACTCTCGCGGATCGCGGGGAGCTGAAGCAACGTGTGAAGGCATGTCTGACCTACGGGACCGAAAAGCTCACTCAGGCGGACAGCTCCAAATACGACTACATCGCGCTACGCAATCTGTATACGCGCGACCGATTCTCGCCTACTTGCATCAAGATGTTCTTGGACGGTGTGCCGACGGATGCGCACACCGCGGCGATGGTCGAGCGATATGTTGATACGACAAACCCGAATGACCCGCGCTCCAAGGGTTTGTTGATGATCCCGTCGGACGAGCTCAACAAGGCGGTGATCAACTTCGACGCCCAGGGCTTCACGGTAAAGATGCACGCAGCCGGTGACGCAGCGGTTCGTGCAGGCCTCGATGCCATTGCTGCCGCACGCAGGGTGAACGGTTTCAGCGGCCAGCTCCACGAAGTGGCTCATAACAGTTTTGTGCAGGTCAGCGACATTGAGCGGGCGCGGGGAATCGCCGCGACGTTCGAATTCTCTCCCTACATCTGGTACCCCAACCCCATCATTCCGGATATCGTCAAGGCCGTAGGCGCGGAGCGCATGCAGCGGTGGATCCCGGTCAAAGAGGCGATCGAGGCCGGGGCGCTGGTGGTTCCAGGCTCCGACTGGTCGGTGGTGCCGTCGGTCAATCCGTGGATCGCCATCGAAACACTGGTCACGCGACAGCAGCCCGGAGGCGGGAAAGAAGAGCTCGGGGCCGCCGAAAAGATCACTCTCGATCAGGCGATCGACATGTTTACCGTGAGCTCGGCCCGCGAAATGGGAGATCGCAATCAGGTAGGCACGCTCGAGCGCGGTATGCTCGCGGACCTCATTGTTCTGGACCGAAATCCCTACCGAATTCCGCTTACGCGAGTGCACGAGACCAAGGTGAAGATGACGATGATCAACGGGGAAATGGTGTATGGCGCAAACTGAGACCTCCACCCACTTCTGGCACCCGATGCTACATCCGAACGAGATGGCGCAGCGGACCCCGATCCGGATCGTGCGCGGCGCCGGATGTTATGTATACGACGATAAGGGACGCCGCCTCGTGGACGGTGTTGCCGGACTATGGAATGTCAACGTCGGGCACAACCGGCCCGAGGTGAAAGCCGCAATCGTCGCCCAGCTCGATGAGCTCGAATACTTTCAGCTGTTCGATGGCGTGAGCCACCCGCGCGCCGAAGAATTGTCGCGCGTCCTGTTCGACATGACTCGCACCGAGGGCATGACACGCTTCATCTACAACTCCGGCGGATCGGACGCGGTGGAAACCGCGCTCAAGATCGCCCGGCAGTACTGGAAGCTGGAAGGTCAACCCGATCGCACCAAGTTCATTGCGCTCAAGCAGGGCTATCACGGCACGCACTTCGGCGCGGCCTCGGTCAACGGTAATACCGTATTCCGGCGCAACTACGAGCCGCTGCTGCCTGGTTGCTTCCATGTCGATACACCCTGGTTGTACCGCAACCCCTTCACGGAGGACCCGGAGGAGCTGGCACACATCTGCGCCCTGCTGCTGGAGCGCGAGATTCAGTTCCAAAGCCCGGATACCGTGGCCGCGTTCATCGCCGAACCGATCCAGGGCGCGGGCGGAGTCATCGTGCCGCCGGCCAGTTACTGGCCGCAGATCCGCAAGGTCTGTGACCGCCATGGTGTGCTGCTGATTTCGGACGAGATCGTCACTGGATTCGGCCGCAGCGGTTCGATGTTCGGTGCGCGCGGTTGGGGCGTGAAGCCGGACATCATGTGTCTGGCCAAAGGAATCTCATCCGGCTACATTCCTTTGGGGTGCACCTCCGTCAATGAGCGGATCGAGTCTGCCTTTACGCGTAATAAGGACTTCACCGGCGCGATCATGCACGGTTACACCTACGCCGGGCATCCAGTGGCTTGCGCTGCGGCCATCGCGAGCCTCAAGATTGTGCGTGAGGAGAACCTTCCGGCGAACGCCGCCACGCAGGGCACCTATCTCTTGGAGCAACTGAAACCGTTTGAGACCCTCTACCCTGCGGTCGGAGAAGTCCGGGGTAAGGGGCTCATGATTGCGCTGGACCTGGTCAAGGATCGCCGCACACGCGAGCCGATCGATCCCATGGGCGGTTATGCCAACTCAGTCGCCGCGACAGCCCGCGATGCAGGGGCTCTGGTGCGACCTGTTGGGACCAAGATCATCATCTCCCCGCCCCTCACGCTGCAAAGAGAACACGCTGATGCGCTCGTCAACGCGTTGCACGAAGGCTTCCGCGCGAATCAATGAGCATGAGCGCGGAGACTGTCGGCCAGAACGCTGACCCGCAGGCGGCCGGAGCTGCCACCGCGAACCAGGCGATGGTGGGTTTTCCCACCGCGCTTGCGACCGCGGTGGGGCTCATCATGGCGAGCCCTGTCATCCTCACGGTCACCAGCGGGTTCGGCCTTGGTGGGACAGCTTTCGTGGCGGCCATGGCCATTGCCTTCACGGTCATGCAGTGCCAGGCAACCTCGTTCGCCGAGGCTGCCGGCCTGCTGCCCACGACCGGATCGGTCTATGACTACATCTCCTGCGGCCTGGGCCGGTTCTGGGCCGTAACCGGGACCATTTCCGCGTATCTGTTGGTGCATGTGTTTGCAGGCACGGCCGAGACGGTCCTGAGCGGCATCATGGCGGTGGTCAATTTCGAATCGCTCAATGCGTTGTTGGAGCGAAGCGGAACCTCATGGCTGGTGGGTGTCGGGCTGGTCATCGTGTTTGCCACCACGAATGCGCTCGGTGTCAAGGTCTATGGCCGTGTCGAGATCGTACTCACACTGGGCATGTGGCTGACTCTGATGATGTTTGGCATCGCGGGGCTGTTGCACACTCCGGCTGTCGACCTGCATGGCGGCTTCGGCCCATCGCGCATCGGTACCAGTATTTCCGCCATTTTGTCGCTCGTCGGCATGGCCATGTTCATGTTTGTCGGGTTCGAGTTCGTGACGCCGCTCGCGGCGGAAATACGCAACCCGGCACGCGCGATTCCCAAGGCCATGGCACTGGGCCTTTGGGGAGTCGCCCTGTGCATGATGTTGTTCGGCACGGCGGTCAGCCGCCAGGTACCCAACACACCGCTGGATGCCACGACCTTCCTGCTGGACACCCCCGCGGCCATTCCGCAATTTGCCGAGCGGGTCATGGGCCATTTTGGACGGATGTGGCTGGGTGTCGGGCTACTCTTCGCCGGCGCGGCCACGATCAACACCCTGATGGCCGGACTGCCACGCATTCTCTACGGCATGGCGGTGGACGGCGCGTTGCCGAAAGTGTTCGCGTATTTACACCCGCGCCTGAAAACTCCAGTGTTCTCCATCGCCGTATCCGCCGCCATTCCATGTATCCATGCGTGGATCATTCACGGCGACGTGACACGGCTTGGCAACCTGGTGCTGGCCGCGGTGTGCGCCTGGGGAGTGGCTTACATTCTGGTGACCTTGTCGGTCATCAGACTGCGCCGGCGTCGCCCGGATCTGCCGCGACCTTACAAGGTGCCCGCCTACCCTTTGCCGCAGATCGTTGCGCTCATCGGGATCACCACGGCGCTCGCCTACATTGCTCCACTGGGTACGAGCCGCCTGAACGTTTACATCCCGTTCGGGGCGATGCTCGCGGTTACGGCTTTATACGCTCTGGTGTGGACCCGTTTCGTTCGCAAAGCGCCGCTATTCGAGCCCGAACGGGTCGAGAGCGTTCTTCAGCGCGCACGCGGCTTCTGATCGATCACTGAGCCTGTGCGGATGCCAGTATCGCGGCGGTAGTCGCGGTACTGCGCGACACTCGGGGTGACTGTCCGAACATCTTCCGGTAGGCGCGCGAGAAGTGCGCACCGTCCTTGAAGCCACAATTGAGTGCAATCTCGATGATCGGCACCCGCGCGCTGCTACGACCCAACAGGCAACGCGCGTGCTCGAGGCGCTTGCGCCAAATGAGGGCTGCGGGTGTGCAACCGTCGGCGGCAATCACACGATAGAGCTGCCTCACCGAGATGTTGAAATGGGTGGCAATCGCCTGTGGCGTCAGATCCGCGCTCTCGATGTGAGCATCGATATACTGCGCTACCTCGCGCATATCGATCGGGCGATACCTGAGATCGGGGACGGCGGCCGTCTCCGAACGCATTCCGAGCGCTACTGACAACAACTGCAGAGTCACCCCGGTGAGCTCAACTCCCTGGAGAGTCGGCGCGTTGCGAACGAACGAGCGCAGCATGTCCGATAGGAGACGTCCGGCGCCACGGTCAGCGCCGATGGTGCGCGCCACAGGAACCGATTGCCTGCCGAGGTGCTCGTGAAAAGGCTCGGACGGCAAATGAAACGAGTATTGCCGGAAGCCGCCCGGGGTCTGGAAAACCGAAGCGAAGCGCGAATCGATGATGGTCGAGTCGCCCGCCTCCAGCACAGCCTCCGCGCCGCACTGGCGCATCCGAGCCGTACCTTCCGCCTGGAACACCAGGAAATAGTGGTCCCCCAGATAGTGCGTGTCGCGATGATCTCGAACGACGGTACAGGGTGAGACGCTCACATCCGCGACGTCGAGCGTGCCGATTCGCTGTGTACGAATCCCGCCGCGGAACTCCCACCAGCGATCGCATGAGAGGCGATAGGCACCACAAATCCGCCTGAGGGCCTCATTCGCGATCTCGAAGTCGTTACGGGATGCAGTAGGCATCAGGGCCCCATCCTGATCGAAGTAATACCCGACCTAAGTCGAGTATTACCGGCAAGCGGGGCGGTGTCAACGGGGTGGTTTCGCGTGGCCTAACGGCCGCTTCCGCGCGAGTCTGCCGGGCACGTAGGTCCCGAGATAGGCAATGACCGCCCGCTCGGCTTCGGCGCCCATTTCCTCAGTAATCATGCCGTTATCGAGCACGGACAGGCCGAACATCAGGTCGGCGATCTCCACGGCGCGGAAGAACACCTGCGGGCCGTTCGGAAGCTCGGGCAGCTCGAAGAAGGTCTGCAACTGCTGTTGATAAATACCCCCCAGCGCGAAATCGTTGCGGCGGTCGCGCAACTTCAGCTCCGGAGGAGTTTTCGGGCCGATCTGCAGCTGGCGGTGCGGACGGTTGGAGTTGTAGAACGAGACGCCCCGCCGCAGGAGAACGCGTATGACGTCGGGCCATTCGCTCACCGGCTCGATGATCGGCACCGCCTGGGTCCGGAGAACATCCTCCTCGGTGAGCGTGAGCAGCGCGGCGTACAGGTCACTGATGTCATCGTAGAAATGGTATGCCGAGCCTTTCGGCACACCGGCACGAGCGGCGACATCCCCCAGACTGATCTCGTCGAGCTCGCGTTCCTCCAGGAGTGCACGCGCCGCGGCAAGCAGCAGCTCGCGGCGGGCAATGCCTCTGACCCGAAGGGTGCTCTTGCGCGTTTTCAGCAATGCCACAAACCGCTCCGCTCGACAGACTCTGTCACGATTTTACACCAACGGAGGGTGTTGTCTGTTGATGGCAACATGGGTTGACGTATAGTTGGTTGACTAAACGGCGCGGGTGCGGTCATTGCGCGCTGCATTGCTTGAAGCCCTGCACAGAACCGGGATGGCGGCGTGCCGAATAGTGGACGCGACGGTTATCAAACCATGATGCGCTCATCACTGCTTCAAGTCCGGCTCTGGTCGGGCAACTGGCGTCGCACAGTCGCGCACGCCGTGCCGCACGTCGCGAAAGCGACCTGCAATGCCTTGCCGAGAACATCTACTTCGAGGCGCGCGGCGAGCCGGTCAAGGGGCAGTACGCGGTCGCTGAAGTTTGGCACCGGACTCGCGCGCCGAACTTCCCGGACACCATCTGCGCGGTCGTTCACGAGGTGCGCTGGGATCCGGGGCGGCGACGGTACACCGCCGACTTCTCCTGGACTGAGCTGGGAGCGCTTTCCCCTGATGATGGCGCCGCCTGGAAACAAGCCATGGCGGTTGCGACGGCGGAGTACGACGACCTCGGGGATCCGGTTGTGCCCGGCGCACTATTTTATCACGCCAGGAGCGTGCGGCCGGGTTGGGCAAAGACCCGCAAGGCCATCGTGAGCATCGGCAATCATGTGTTCTACCGGTAAGAGGCTAGCTTGAGCTTAAGCTACCAGTGCGATGAGACAAAAATGCTGCAGCGAAAATCGCGCAAAAATCGCTGGAAATCGAGCCATGAATAGTTAAATCGGGCGTTGCGGGCTCTCATCCTTGCTACTGTAAAGGGACGATGACGACACCTGCAGACGTGTCAGAAGGATTCGACGCCGAATTCAGCGAAGACACCCTCGAGCTCCATTTGAGCCCGGCGGACCTACTTGCTTTGTCGCAATCCGCCGAGCAGATCCTGGCGAGGCGACCCGCCCTGAGAGCCGCGCCAGCTGCGCTTGCGGCAGTCCCTTCGCGCAGGCCGGCGACGGTGTTCCGGTCAGCCCCAAGTAACGCGTTCACGCGACGCCACACGCCCGCACTAACGCGAGTCCCCGCGCGAAGCCCGGTGGTGGGCACGACGGTGAGTTCCCTGCCGACGTCAAGCTCGTCGTCAGCACATAGCCGAACGCCAAACGCAGCGCCGGCACTTAACGGGGCAGTGCCCGATATATCGCCGGCTCCGAGCCTAGCGGCGGACGCGTCATCAGCAACTGATTCGCAGTGGGCACTCGAAGCAACGCAAGAATTACGCACGTTCGACGCACAAGGCACATTGACGCGAGTGAGCGCGGTGCCGAGTGGACTGACGTCCAACTTCTCGCGAGCACCGAATGGGGCAGTTCCCGATATATCGTCCGCTTCGAGCCTGGCGGCGGACGCGTCATCAGCACAAGATCAGCAGTGGGCACTCGAAGCAACGCAAGAATTACGCACATTCGACGCACAAGGCACATTGACGCGAGTGAGCGCGGTGCCGAACGAGCCGACGTCGCCAGGACCTGGCGGCGCCGCGGCGCAGGACACATCACCTGCATCCAACGTGACAGCACCGGACGTACCGCGGGCACCTGGCAGCTCCGCGGCGCCGGATGTATCGCCGGCACCCGGCGGAACAACGTCGAACGTATTACCTGCGCCTGCCCGAGAGCTAGACGCGTCACCGGCACCTAGCGCTAGCGCGGCGCACAACGGATCGCCAACAACCACTCGACCGGCGGACGCATCACCAACGTCTGTGCAATGCGGCGCCGCCCTCGCAACGTCACAACAATTCGCCGGCGCTGCAGCAGCGAAAGCACAGCTCACCAGCGCCCCACCAGCGTCGGTGTCAGCGTCAGTTTCAGCACCAAGGGCCGAGCCGACGCGCCCGACGCGAAACCTCGACGGCACAGCCCGGCCGCGGAGTTTCCGTTGGACCCCGGCGTGGATCGCTGGCGTTGTTGGAATTGCAACCTTGGCGCTCGCGTTGGCATTCTTTACCATTAGCCGAGGCCCGTCCGACCCTGCGGCGCCTCCAGCGCATGACCCTGCGATGGCCGGAACGCTGGCCGCGACCTCAGAGGAACGCGCGTCGGACGACCAAGACCAAGCCTCGGAAGCGCGCAACGCGACCGCGAAGGAACTGGCGGCAGCGGAACAGCCGTTATCCGCGGAACAGCAGACAGCATCCGAGGCTGCCTCAGCAACGACATCGTTAAGGCAGGCGTCGCCCTCCGCTGCGGCGTCGTTGGCAACACAGACCGCGACTTCGGCATCGCCGCAAGCGCTCACACCAGGCGCCCCCTCAACCCCCACCGAACTCCCCTCACGCAACACGGCAGACCGCCCACCCGCAGTTGCGGAAGGTCGGCCGATCCGCATCAGGAACCCCTTCGATCGCGCGGAAATCTTCCAATTTCCAGCCGGAACCACCAGAGCCGAGGCGCGCGACCGCGTGGCAGAGTTGCTATTGCAGCGCGCCCACGAGCGGCAGGCGAAGCGCCAGACAAAGAGACCGGCCCGAAACAACCGCTGAGCGCAAACGATCAGGACTGCGGCGCGGTTGTCCGCCCTCGCAGCAGCACGCTGTCTAACCGTCGCCGCGGCGCGGCGTTCGCCCTCGCAACAGCACGCTGTCTGCCCTCGCCGCGGCGCGGCGTTCGCCGTCACTGCGACCGGAACGTCAACACCGTCCACTCATCCATATCGGAATGACCACCAAAGGTCAGTCCCGCATTCTCAAACAACACCCGCAACCCCGGCATTTGCAGCCGCGTAAAGCCA
>Ga0134126_10000324_pt1 | contig 62306 bp, 56 predicted proteins | sample KB31752_FD_96881 | JGI IMG/M metagenome (GOLD analysis project Ga0134126, IMG submission 96881) | Terrestrial soil microbial communities with excess Nitrogen fertilizer from Kellogg Biological Station, Michigan, USA - KB3-175-2 | ecosystem: Environmental > Terrestrial > Soil > Unclassified ...
CGAGGTGATCGCCCAGCCCGAGGTCCGTTCGGCGTACTTCGGCCGGGTCGAGGCCAGCGAGGGCGAATCGAGTGGAGAGGCCGGGGCGACGATGGCCACGCCGAACAGCCGGTGAGCGACACCACGCAGACTGCGGCGGCTCCCGCCACGCCAGCGACGCCGGACGACGTCGCCCGGTCGGTCCGGGTCGACGACCTGTCGGTCAGCTTCGGCGGCATTTCGGCCGTGCGCAACGTCACCGTCGACCTCGAAGCGGGCTCCACCTGCTGCATCCTCGGGCCGAACGGTGCCGGCAAGACGACGGTGGCCAACGCCATCGCCGGGGCTCTGCCCTCGCCCAAGGGCACCGTGTGGATCGGTGGACAGGACGTCAGCGGAGAGGTCCTCTACCAGCGGGCCCGCCACGGGCTGGCCTACATCCCGGCCGACGGCGCCATCTTCCCGACCCTGACGGTGGCCGAGAACCTCTTCGTGGGGATGGGCCGGCTGGGGTCGGCCGAGCGCCGGCAGATCGTCGACGCCGCGGTCGAGATGTACCCGTTCCTCGGGAAGCGGCAGAACGAGAAGGCGGGGATGCTGTCGGGGGGCGAGCAGCAGATGCTGGCCCTCGCCCGCCTCCTGTCGCGGACCCCGTCGGTCACCATCATCGACGAGATCTCCCACGGCCTCGCCCCGATCATCGTCGACCGGCTGTTCGCCTCGTTGGAGGCGGCGAAGGGGTCGACGACCCTGATCATCATCGAGCAGCACATCCAGAAGGCCCTCCCCCTGGCCGACCACGTTCTCGTGCTGGCCCAGGGCGACGTGACCTACTGGGGGCCGGCAGCCAACCGGACGGCCGCCGAGATCGAGAGCTACTACCGCCTGAGCGCCTGAGCACGCCGGGCCGGGGCCGGGGCGCCATCGGGCGCACTGACACCGGCCAGCGGGCCGACGATCAGTCGGCGACCTCCAGGTTCACCCGGACCATGCCGAGGGGCAGGGAGCGGCCGGCCAGCGGGCCGTCGAAGGCGGCGGCGACGTCGTCGGCGGTCCAGAATGTGCTGTCCAGCACCGGCTCGACGGCGGCGGGGTGGGTGAGCAGGGCGAGCTTGCCGCCGCGGATACTGACGATCTGGCCGTGGATGGCGGCCGCCTGGTCGGACAGGAGGTAGACGACGACGCCGGCGTTGGCCTCGGGAACCAGCCGCTCCGCCGGGGGTAGGGCCGACCGGTCCGGGATGAGGTCCCAGTTCCAGTTGCGGGTGATCGACATGGGGGCGAGGGCGTTGACCCGGACGCCGGAACCCTGGAGGTCGAGGGCCCAGGAGAGGGCCATCGAGGCCACGGCCGCCTTGCTGGCCGAGTACGACGCCAGTTGCTGGGTCCCCGAGATGGCGCCGGAAGCCACGTTGACGATGGACCCGCGGCCCTGCCGGACCATGTGCTTGATGGCCTGCGAGGCGCAGAAGGCGGTGCCGAGGACGTTGACGTCGAACACCCGGCGGAGGTGGTCCTCGTCCTCCTCGCCGGGCGGGTGGGCGTCGATCATGCCGAACCCGGCGTTGTTGACCAGGCCGTCGATGGCGCCGAACTCGTCGACGCAGCGGTCGACGGCGGCCACCCCGACCTTGGCCGACGCCACGTCACCCGGCTCGACCACCGCGCGGCCGCCGGCGGCGACGATCTCGGCCGCCACCGCCTCGGCCGGTTCGACGTCGATGTCGTTGACCACCACCGCTGCCCCGACGGCCGCGGCCGCCACCGAGTACGCCCGGCCGAGGCCCCGCCCGGCACCCGTCACCACAATGGCCTTGCCCTCAAGCGTCACCATCGCCAACCCTCCCGTTGCTCTGTGCTGTTGCGTCGAACTCTGGCTCTTCGAACTGTGTGGCTCCGGCCCGTGTCGCCTCGGCCGGTGTTCCCTCTGCCCGTGGGGCCGGGGCCACCGGCGTGAGCCGCCTCGCCTGCCCGGCCGGCCCCGCCGGCGCCGTCCCGTGGGGCTCGAGCAGTTCCTTCGGATGCTTGCCGTCGACGTAGCCGAGGAACGGGGGGTACAGGTTGTACCCGAGGAGCTCCTGCAGGCGCTCCGGCAGCCCCCGGACGACGTCGGGCGGGTAGGTGAGGCCGAGGTTCTCCTGCGGCCGCAGCCAGCTCACCGAGTACTCGAGGACCACCCCGAGGCGGGGCTGGTCGGTGGTGTTGGCCCCGCCGCCGTGGAGGAGGCTGCCGAGGTAGAGGAGGACCGAACCGGCCGGCATCTCGGCCACCACCACGTCGTCGGCGGCCTCCAGCCGCTTCTCCGGGCGGTGGTGGGTCCGGGGCACCACCCGGGTGGCCCCGTTGGCCTCGGTGAAGTCGTCCATGGCCCACATGGAGTTCAAGGTGAGGGGGCCGATCGACGTCGGCAGCGGGTACACCCCGTCGTCGGCGTGGAACGTCTGCGCCGGTTCGCCCGGATGGATCTCGATGGCCGTCGACACGCACATCTGGTGGTCGCCGAGGACCCGGTCGGCGACGCCGAGGACCAGCGGGTGGAGGAGGGCGTCGTCGAACGTACGGACCTTCGCCATCACCGAGAACACCCGGCGGGTCCGGCGGCCGAGGAACGAATTGGCGCCGAAGTCGGTGTCGCCCAGGAACGGCTCGAGGGACCGGCGCTTCCGGGCGACGTCGTCGGGGGAGAGCAGCCCGGGGACGACGGCGAAGCCGTCCGCCAGGATGGCGGCGGCCACGCGGTCGACGTCGGCGGTCACTCGGCGGCCGCCCCGCCGTCAGCGGCCGGACCGGCTCCGCCGGCCAAGCCGTCGGCGAAGAGTTGGCGGGCGCCGGCGTCGCCGTCGAGCTGGCGGTTCACCCGGTCGGCGACCCGCCACCCCTCCGGCGTGCGCTCCAGCTCCCACCGGTTGGCGGTGAGCCGCCACACGGCGAACCCGTCGGCCGCGTCGTCGCGAAGCAGGAGCTGGGCGTGGCCGAGGGCGACGGCCCGGTCGCCGTCGATCATCACGTGGGGGTTGCTCAGCACGTGGCCGGCGCCGCCGGTGATGTACCCCTGGTGCATCGGGCCCCGCACCATGCCGGCGATGGCCTCGCGGCCGGTCCAGGCACCGACGCCGGCGTCGTAGCGACCGTCCTCGGTCCACAGGGCGGCAACCTCGTCGGCGGCGCCGGCGTCGACCGCCGGGCCGTACCGGGTGATGGTCTGCTGGATGGCCAGCAGGTCCTCGACGGCGCGGAGCCGTTCGGACAGCTCGCCGACGGTCCGGCGGAGGGTGTCGAGCTCGTCGGCTTCGGCTGGCGTCATCGGGGCCTCCTGGGCGGTTCGGTGGACGATAGGGTCCGGGAATGTCCAACACTGACCTGGCCAACACCGACCCGGCCAACACCGACGGGGCCACCCTCGACGTCGGCGGGGTCACCATCGCCTACGACGACCACGGCACCGGCGGCCAGCCGATGCTGCTGGTCCACGGGATGGCCTGCGACCGCCACACCATGGCCGGACAGCTCGACCACTTCGGCCGGACCCGCCGCACCGTGGCCTACGACCAGCGGGGGCACGGCGACAGCGACAAGCCCCTCGACGCCGACTACGGCCCGGCGGCCCTGGCCGACGACGCGGTGGCGGTCATCGACGCCCTCGGCCTCGAGCGACCGGTGGTGGTCGGCCACAGCCTCGGCGGCAGCGTGGCCCTGGCCCTGGCCGCCGGCCACCCGGACAAGCTCGGGGCGTTGGTGCTCCTCGATGCGACGCTCGGCTTCGACGACGCCGGTCGGGAGGGGATGGCCGGGTTCTACGACGCCCTCGACGACACCAACTTCGACCGGGTCCTGCGCGGGTTCGTGGCCGAGCGGCTGGTCGACGGCGGCGACGACCCGGTGGCGGCGGCGAGGGTGACCGACGTGATGACCTCCTGCCCCGTCCCGGTGTTCGTTGCCATGGGCCGCGGTCTGCTCGATTTCGACGTCCCAGCGGCGGTGGCCGCGGTGACGGTCCCCACCCTCTACGTGGCGTCGTCCCGGCCGTGGGTGGACCTGGCCGACGTGCACCGGGCCCGGCCGGACTGGTACCTCGGCCGGACGGTGGCGGCCGGCCACTTCCACAACCTCTTGGTGGCCGACCAGGTCAACGCCATGATCGACGCCTTCTGCGCCCGGGTCGACGCCGGGTACCCCGCCGCCGAACCGTCGGAGTTCTGACCGGGGGGTCACCGGCCGCCTCCGTCGATGACGTCGGCCCGGGCGACCAGGGCGGGGAGGTCGGCGAAGGTGCGCAGGAGGTCGTTGAGGTGGGTGCACGTCCGTGGGCCCCGCAGGGTCCGGCGGACCCGGAGGCGGAGGTCGCCGAGGGTGGCCCCCACCATCTCGCCGGCACTGGCGGCGGCTGACGGGCACTCGAAGGCCGGCAGGACCCGGGGGTCGGCGTCCACGGCGACGAGCCGGTCCCCGTCGACGACGGCCCGGACGGCGTACTCGTGGATGACCGTCTCCGACCCGTCCGGCTCGCCGTAGCTGTCCCGGAACATGGCGTCGACCACCCGTCCGGCGGTGCCACGGGGGCCGACGTCGGTCCGGCGGCGGCGGCGGACCGTCCCCGGGCGGACCGGCGGGACGTCGTGCCAGCCCCACCGGTCGCGGGCGTCGGCGAGCTCGGGGGCCAGCGGGCCGAAGATGCTCGGGGACTGGCCGGCGACGACGGCCTGCGCCACCATCGACGACCCGGCGGCCCAGCCGGCGCAGACGTCGACGGCGGCGTCGACGTCGAAGTGGGTGGGGCCCTGGGCGGGGCGGGCCCGGAGGAGGTGGTAGCCGCAGACGAGGACCACCGCCGGCAGCTCGTCGAGAAGGGCGTAGACCAGGTTGCCCGACCCCGCCACCCCCGGCGCCCCGACGTCGCCGAGGTCGGCGGTGGACAGGGCCAGGCGGAAGCCGCCGCGCGGGGCCTGCCCCCGGAGGGCGGCGAGGGTCCGGTCGGGCACCGGCGCCGCCACGGCGAGGACGGCTTGGCGTTCTTCGTCGACCTCGGCGGTGACGGTCTCCGCGGCCATCACGACGGGTTCGCCGCCGCCGGGGACGGGGGTGAAGAGGTCCCGGCCGTCGGCCCGGAGGAGCAACGGTCCCCACGTGCCGTCGCGCCACCAGGCGTCGACGTGGCTGGTCCGGCGGATCGAACCGCCCGCCCGGACCGGGGTCTGGTCGGCCGGGCGCTGGGGCCCCGTCGCCACCCTCGGTCCCGTCATCCGCCCCTCCCGACCCCTCGGTCGAACGTTGCCCCGCCAGATCGGCGTAGGGGCCTATCTTTGCAATATACCGTTGTCCGGTCCGATCTTGACCCCTCTATGTTTCTATTTTAGTATTCTAGAGACGCAAGGGAGGGACGGGCAGGATGTCGCATGGCTGAGGCGGGTGCCGCCACCGGGACCGCAGTTTCCCCGGGGACCGGGGAGTCGAAGATGGTGGCCGCCGGGCCGGTGTCGCTGGAGGAGGTCCGGTGCGGCAGTGGCCGTCCACTGGTGTTCCTCCACGGCGAGGACGGCCTGTTGTTCTCCGGACCGGTCCGGGAGGCGCTGGGCGCCGGCTTCGAGGTGCGGGCCCCCCACCATCCCTGGTGGGGCCGTTCCGATCGGCCGGGCCACCTGCGCACCGTGGAGGACCTGTCGTACCTCTACCTCGACTACCTGGAGGCCACGCTGGACGAGCCGGCCCCGGTGGTCGCCACGTCGTTCGGGGCCTGGGTGGCCGCGGCGGTGGCCGTGAAGAGCACGGCGAAGATCGCCTCGTTGACCCTGGTGGCCCCGGTCGGCATCAAGGTGGGGGACCGGGAGACCAGGGATTTCGTCGACGTCTACGCCGCTGGGCCGGACCGGGTGCGGGCGGCCAACTACGGCGACGGGGTCCGCCCCGACCTCCGGTCGCTGGCCGCCGACGACTTCTTCTACCTGGCCGAGGCCCAGGAGGCGATGGCCCGCTTCGCCTTCCGGCCCTACCTCCACGACCCGGGGTTGCCGTACTGGCTCCATCGGATCGACGTGCCGACGTTGGTGCTGTGGGGGAGCGACGACCGGTTCGTCCGCGACCCGAAGGCCTACGCCGCCGCCTGGGTGGCGGCCATCGGGTCGAACGCCCAGGCGATCGAGCTCCCCGGCGGCCACCGGCTCGAAGAGCAGTCGGCGGCGGCCGTGGCCGAGGCGACGGCCGACTTCATCGGGACTGCAGCCGGCAGGAGAGAGACGACGGGGGCGGGGCGATGAGGGACGTCCGGAACTACGTGTTCACGGAGATGGCCTACCCGTACCTGCCGCCGGACGAGACCTTCGAGTCGGCCCGGGTGACCCTCCCCAACGAGCTCTACGACCCGGTGGCCGGGTCCGACCTGTACCACTCGTACTTCGACATCTACCGGGCGGCCGACGAGCTGGGCCTCGACGTGATGCTGAACGAGCACCACTCCACGGCGACCTGCCTCGACGCCGCCGTCCCGCTGTCGGCGGCCATCGTGGCCCGGGAGACGTCCACCGCCCGGATCCTCCCCCTCGGCAACCCCATCTCCAACCGGACCGACCCGGTGCGGGTGGCCGAGGAGATGGCGATGGTCGACGTGCTGTCCCGGGGCCGGTTGCAGTGCGGCTTCGTCCGGGGGGTGCCGATGGAGGTGTCGCCCCAGAACATCCCGCCGATCGGCATGTACGAGCGGTTCTGGGAGGCGGCCGACCTCATCGTCAAGGCCTGGACCACCCACGACGGGCCGTTCAACTGGGAGGGCGAGCACTTCCAGGCCCGCCAGGTCAACATCTGGCCCCGGCCCCACCAGCAGCCCCACCCGCCGATCTGGGTGCCCACCCAGAGCGCCGGGACCGGCGTCATGGTGGCCGAGCGGAACTACAACCTGGCCACCATCCTCACCGGCACCGAGGGTGCCGCCAACATCTTCGGGACGTTCCGGAAGGCGGCGTTGGACGCCGGGTTCGCCGAGCCGGGGCCCGAGCGGGTGGCCTACTCGGGCCTCATGTTCGTCGGCGGCTCCGAGGCGGAGGCCGCCGACGGCGGCGAGGCCCTGCGGTGGTACCTGCGGCACAACAAGGCCGCCCCCCAGTTCATGGACGTCCCGGGCTACCTGGACCCGACCATCCGGGCCAGGATCATGGCGAAGTGGGCGCAGGGCGAGGCCCCGCGGTCGCCGATCGCCTACCTCACCGAGGCGCCGCTGCAGGAGCTGATCGATCTCGGGATGTTCTTCGTGGGCACCCCCGACCAGGTGGTGGAGCAGGTCAAGGCCTTCGACCGGGCCGTCGGCGGGTGCGACAACCTGCTGATGATGATGCACACCGGACCGATGACGTTCGAGACCACGTACCAGAGCATGAAGCTGTGTGCTGAAGAGGTGTTGCCTAGGTTGCGCGAGGAGCTGGACTGAACATCGAGGCGCCGGCCGGGTGGCCGGCGGGGGGCCGACGGACGCTGCCGTCCTGGACGCCGGCGGCGCCCGGCGGGTACGAGTTGCCCGCTGGTGCGCCGACGGTGGCTTCGTCGCGCCCGGGCCCAGGTCGGGGAGTTCGGCGATGACGGCCCAGGTCACGCCGGTGGCCGGTAGGCGGCCGCTACGATGGCCGGCCAATGAGTGGGGATTCCAGCGACCTGAGGAACGGACGGCCGCCAGGCGGCCACCGGCGGACCACGACGTCACGGCGCCGGCCGCCCCGTTTGGCCGAAGAGGTGGCGGACACCCTGCGGAGCCGGATCCTCACCGGCGAGCTCCCCGACGGCAGCGAGCTGCCGAACCAGGAGCGGCTGCTCGACGAGTTCGGCGTGTCGAAGCAGGCGGTGCGCGAGGGGCTCCGGATCCTGGAGCTGGAGGGTCTGATCACCGTCCGGCGGGGGAACGTCGGGGGCGCAGTGGTGCACCTGCCGACGCACAGCGGGCCGGCGTACAGCCTGGGGCTGGTGCTGGAGTCCCGTGGGGTCCGGCTGTCGGAGCTGGGGCGCACCCTGGCCATCATGGAGCCGGTGTGCGCCCGGCTCTGCGCCGAGCGGCCGGACCGGATGGAGACCGTGGTCCCGGCGCTGCAACTCATCCAGGCGGACAGCACCGAGCACATCGAGGACATCCCCCGGTTCATGGACGCCATGAGCCGGTTCCACAGCACGGTGGTGTCGATGTGCGGGAACGAGCCGATCGCCGTGGTGGCCGGGGCGGTCGAGGAAGTCTGGCTGGCCCAGGTGGGGGAGTGGGGTGTCCAGCAGGTGCAGGCGGGGGCGTTCCCGGACCTGGCCTACCGGCAGGCCGGGGTGAAGGCCCACGAACGGCTGATCGGCCTCATCGAGAAGGGCGACCGTCTCGGTGCGTCGAAGCTGGCCGAGGGCCACTTCGACGCCGAGCAGTTCTACACCGACCGGATCCGTCCGGAGCAACGGGTGCTGGTGTCGTTGTTGCAGCGGTCCGCCGACGAGGGTCGGGCGGGTCGTCCCTCCTGAACCGGGCCCCAAGCCCGCACCGGAGGCCACGCCCGAACCGGGCCGGCGGCCTTCACCGGGCCCCGACTCTCTGCCGGGTCCCGAACATCGCTCCCCTCGACTCCCGACCGCCGGCGCGCCCGGTGACCAACCAGGAGGTGCCACCGTGGACGTGAACGACATCCGGTTCCGCATCGCCGCGTCCCGCCGGATCCTGTTCCGGCAGGGATGTGACAGCCAGGTCGGCGGGCACGTCAGTGCCCGGGTGGCCGGTGAGGACGCCTTCTGGGTGACCCCGTTCGAGTACTTCGACGAGACCATCCCGGACGGCGTCTGCAAGGTGTCGTTCGACCTCGAGGTGGTGGAGGGGGAGATGTCGGCGTCGCCGGCCATCCAGTTCCACGCCGCCATCTACCGGGAGCGACCGGACGTCAACTCGGTGATCCACACCCATTCGTTCTGGGCGTCGGTGCTGTCGGGGACGGAGCGGCCGCTCGGCATGTACAACGTGGTCTCCGTCCTGTTCGCCGGGGAGCAGGCGTTCCACGAGGACGACGGCTCCCACCCGTCGGCCGACGGGAAGGTGATCGCCGCCGCCTTGGCCGACAAACAGGTGTTGTTCTTGAAGAACCACGGCGTCATCGTCGTCGGGTCCAGCCTGGAGAACGCCACCGTCGACGCGGTGGCGTTGGAACTGGCCTCGCACTATCAGGTAGAGATGGAGCGGATCGGGGCCACCGAGATGCCGCAGGCCGAGGTGGTCCAGTCCAAGGTGCTGTACGAGAAGTACTTCCGCCAGAACATGTGGCCGGCCCTGCTGCGCCGGTTGCGGGTGTCGGACCCTGACCTGTTCACCTTCGTGGACGGCCCGACGGCGGGAGCAGGCGGGTCGGGCGGCGGCCCGGCCGCGGCGGAAGGAGGAATGAGGTGACCGACGGCCCCATGGCCGGTAGCCCGGCACCCGGCGTGGCCCCACGGGGCGCCACGGCGACGGTCCCACCCGGGGACCTGGTGGCGGAGCACGTGTCCAAGACGTTCGCTGGGCAGAAGGCCCTCGACCAGGTGAACCTGGAGTTCCGGGCCGGCGAGGTCCACTGCCTGCTCGGCCAGAACGGGTCGGGGAAGTCGACGATGGTGAAGATCCTCTCCGGCTTCCACGTCCCGGACCCGGGCAGCCACGTGACGGTGGGCGGCGCCCTGCTGGGCTTCGGCGACCCCGATGCCTCCCGCCATCTCGGCCTCCGGTTCGTCCACCAGCAACTCGGGGTGATCGACGCCATGAGCGCCGTCGAGAATGCCGCCCTCGGCCGGGGGTTCGGCGGCACCCGGTTCGGGTTCCTCAGCCACCGGGAACAGGCCGAGCGCACCCGCGAGCTGCTCGCCCGGGTCGGGGTGACCGACCTCAACATCCGGCGGCCCCTCCGTGAGGCCCGGGCCGTCGACCGGACGGCGGTGGCCATCGCCCGGGCCGTCGACCCCACCGCCGGGGACATCAGCTTCCTGTTCCTCGACGAGCCCACCGCCGCGCTGCCGCCGGTCGAGGTCGACCGGCTGTTCGAGCTGATCGCCGAGGTGAAGAGCCACGGCACCGGCATCGTCTACGTCAGCCACCGCCTCGACGAGGTGTTCCGGATCGGCGACCGCGTGTCGGTGCTCCGTGACGCCCGCCACGTCGGCACCTTCGAGGTGGCCGACCTCGACAAGCCGGCGCTGATCGAGCTGATCGTCGGCGAGAAGGTGGCGACGACCACCGACCGGCACTCCATAACCATGGCCTCCGTCCTCGCCACAGGGCGGCCGGACGAGCTTGGCGACGACGACGCGGGTGCCGACCTCCCTCCGGCGACCGACGGCCTCGCCGCGGCGACCGGCACCGACGGGGTGGCGACCTCCTCGACGGGGACCGCCCCGGCGACGGATGGTCAGGCGACGGCGGCCCCGGCGAGGAAGGAGGCGGCGCCACGGCTGTCGGTGCGCCGGCTCCGGTCGGCGCAGCTGCGCGACGTGTCGTTCGACCTGGCCGCCGGCGAGGTGCTGGGGGTGGCCGGGCTGGCCGGGTCCGGCCGGGAGTCGCTGGTGTACGCCGTCCTCGGCGCCCAGCGGTCGAGGGCGGAGTCGATGGCGGTCGCCGGGACGGTGGTCGGGAAGTCGCTGACGCCGAGGACGGGCAAGCTCCTCGGCATCGTGCTGGCGCCGGGGAACCGGATGGCCGGCAGCGCGGTGGCCATGTTCTCGCTGCGGGAGAACATCACCCTGCCGGTGCTCCGGTGGTACCGGCGGATGGGGCTGGTGTCGAAGCGGCAGGAGCGGGAGGTCACGACGGGGTGGCTGGGCCGCCTGGGGGTGGCCGGGGCGGAGGGTCCGGACGGCCACTCGCGTATGTTCCCGCAGCTGAGCGGCGGCAACCAGCAGAAGGTGATCCTGGCGAAGGCGTTCAACACCAAGCCGGCGGTGGTGCTCCTCGACGAGCCCACCGCCGGGGTCGACGTGGGTGCCCGGGAGGTCAGCTACGAGATCATCCGGCGGTACGCCGCCGACGGGGTGTCGTTCATCGTGTCGTCGTCGGACGTCGACGACCTGCTGGCCATCGCCGACCGGGTGCTGGTGATGCGGAACGGGTCCGTGGCCGAGGAAATGCGGGGGCGGGAGATCACTGAGGCGAGGTTGCTCGACTCGATCATGGCGAAGGCGGAGGGCACCGGCGCCAGCGCGCCGGCGGCCGGCTAAGGAGGCGACAAGTACATGGCGTTCGACACCGCGAAGCAGGACCTGGGCGCGACCGGGTCCGACGGGATCCTGGTGCCGACAGCGGCGACGGGCACCCAACGGCACGCCTCGGGAGGCGTCCGGCGGCTGCTGTCGCCGCGCAAGATCGGGGCGATCTATCTCTGGATAGGGATCATCATCCTGTTCGGGGCCATCTCGCCGCACTCGTTCCTGAAGGCGAACACGGTCACCAACGTGCTGAACGAGTACTCGATCAGCGGGATCATGGCGCTGGCGGTGGTGGTGCCGTTGGCCTCCGGGCTCTTCGACCTGTCGGTCGGCTACACCATGGGCCTCTCCGGCACGTTGGCCGCCTGGTTGCTGGCCAACGGGATGAGTGTGCCCAGTGCGGTGATCATCAGCCTGATCGTCGGCCTCGGCGTGGGCCTCATCAACGGCGTCATCGTCGTCATCGCCGGCATCGACTCGTTGATCGCCACCTTGGGCACCGGGTCGATCATCGGCGCCATCACCCTGGGGGTGAGCGGAGACCAGATCATCGCCAAGAACGTCGGGGGGTCGTTCAGCCATTACATCGGCACCCTGAGCTGGGGCCGGGTGACCATCCCGGTCTTCTACATGCTGATCCTGATGATCATCATCGGGGTGGTGACCGAACAGACGGTGGTGGGCCGCCTCTGGTACGCCATCGGCTTCGACCTCGAGGTGACCCGGCTGGCCGGGGTCCGGGTGAAGGCGCTGCGGATCGCCGCCCTCGCCATCTCCGGCTTCGTGGCCGCCATTGCCGGTGTCGCCCTGACCGCCCGGATCGGCGCCGCCTCGCCGGGGACAGGCCCGAGCTATCTGCTGCCGGCGTTCTCCGCCACCTTCCTGGGGGCCACCCAGTTCCGGGACGGTCGGTTCAACACCTGGGGCTCGGTGGTGGCCACGCTCCTCCTGGGCACCGGCGAGTTCGGCCTCCTGGCGGCCGGGGCCCCGGTGTGGGCGCCGGACGTCTTCGTGGGGGCGGCCCTGATCGCCGCCGTGGCCCTCACCGAGGTGAGCCGGCGGCGGAGCGGTGCCGGCTCCTGGTCGGGCATGCCGACGTGGTGGCGGCGGATATTCGCCCATCGGTCCGGCGGCTCCGGCGGCTCGGGGGAGGCGGAGGCCGCCGCCTGATCGCCTCCGGGCGAGGGTGGCTGCCGGGTCCGGCGGTCGCATCGGTGGATGCGGCCGAGGGTGGTGGCGGCCCCGGGCGGTGCGGGAAGAAGGAGTCTTGGCCATTTGCTCGGGTTCAGCCCCGAGCGAATCGCCAATTCCAGCCCACGAAGAATTGGCGAGCTCCCAGGTCGTCGCCCTGCGTTTTCTCCGCTCTGACGACCTGTCTTCCCAGGTCAAGGCCATTCGCCAGGGGTTGAACGCGAGCACATAGCCAAGGTCCGTCCCCGCCCAACGCGCCCTCCCTCTGGGCCCCCTAGACAACTTATGATTTATTCAGCATAATGATTTGGCCGTTCGACGGTGGGGATCCAGGCGGGGGCTTCGACAGGGGAGGGGAAGGCGTTGTCCACAGGCCGGCGCCGTGCGGGCGCGGACGTGGTGTTGCGGGGGGCGACGGTGGTGAACGGCGACCGGCGGCCGCCGCGACGGGCCGACGTCCGGGTGCACGCCGGAACGGTGGTCGAGGTGGGGGTCGGGGACGGCCCCCTGCCGGCCGACGGGGCGACGGTCGTCGACCTCTTCGGCCTGGTGCTGGCCCCGGGGTTCGTCGACCCGCACACCCACTACGACGCCCAGGTGCTCTGGGACGCCGACCTCACTCCGTCGAGCTGGCACGGCGTCACCACGGTGGTCACCGGGAACTGCGGGTTCACCCTCGCCCCGACCCCTGAGGAGTGCCGGGACGAGGTGGTGGAGATGCTGTCGGTGGTCGAGGGGATGTCCCGGACGGCCCTGCAGGCCGGCATCGACTGGGGGTTCACGTCGTTCCCCGACTACCTCGACGTGGTGGACGCCCGGCCAAAGCGGATCAACGTGGCCGCCATGGTCGGCCACACCGCGCTGCGGTACGCGGCGATGGGCCTCGACGCCCCGACCCGGCCGGCCACCGCCGACGAGGTCGACCGGATGCGCCGGATGGTCGACGACGCCCTGGACGCCGGCGCGGTGGGACTGTCGACGTCGCGGTCGGAGAGCCACGTCGGTGCTCGGGCCCGGCCCGTCCCCAGTCGGGCGGCCGGCCCCGGCGAGCTCGCCGCCGTCGCCGACCCCCTCCGCCGCCGGGGGATCGGCGTGGTCGAGGCGACCTGGGGACCGGACCTGTTCGTCGACGAGCTCGCCGCCCTGGCCGACCGGCTCGACCGGCCGGTGACCTGGGCGGCCGTCCTCACCCAGCGGGGCCAACCGGAGTGGACCGAGCGGATCCGGGAGGCCACCCGCCGGCTCCCCGGGCAGGTGGTCCCGCAGATGGCGGCGAAACCGCTGAAGGTCCAAGTGGACCTGAGCGTCCCCGGCACCATGGCGACGGTGCCGGCGGTCACCGAGGCCCTCGGGGCGGAGGTGGCCGACCGGCTGGGCCGGTTCACCGACCCGGCGTGGCGAGCCGAGGCCGGCCGGCAGGTGGCGGCCACCGACTGGGCCCGCCGCCTGCCGCGGGCGGTCCTCCAGGAGTCGGTGGCCCATGCCGATCTCGTCGGCGGCCCCTCGCTCGGCGACCTGGCCGCCCGGGACGGCCGGACGCCGTTCGAGGTCCTCCTCGACCTGGCCGTGGCCGACAACCTCCGGTCGCGGTGGACGGTGGCCCTCATGAACGACGCCGACGACGAGGTGGCGTCGATGCTCGGCGACGACCGCCTGCTGCTCGGCCTCTCCGACGCCGGGGCCCACGCCGCCCAGCTCTGTGACGCCGACGCCCCCACCTACCTGCTGGGCCACTGGTGGCGGGAACGCCAGGCCATCTCCCTGGAGGACGCCGTGTGGCGGCTCACCGGGCAGCCGGCCGACGTGTTCGGGCTGCGACGTCGCGGCCGCATCGCCCCGGGCATGGTGGCCGACCTGGTCGCCTTCGACCCCGACACCGTCGGCAGCCGGGGGCTGAGCCGCCGGTCCGACTTCCCCGGCGGCGCCGACCGCCTGGTGGCCGAGAGCTCGGGCATCCACCGGGTCTGGGTGGCCGGCACCGAGATCTGCGCCGACGGGCGGCTGGTCCCCGGGGCGTTTCCGGGGGCCCTGCTGCGAGGGGCGGCATGACCGCCGGGCTGCAGGGGCAGGATGACCGCCCGGCTGCGGGGGGCGGCGTGACCGCCCGGCTTCGGGGTACACGATGACCGCCCCGGATGACCGGTCGGCCCGGCAGATCCGGGCGGACCTGGGGCATCCGGTCGTGGACGCCGACGGCCACGTGCTGGAGCTGATGTCGGCGGTGCTGCCGTACGTGCGCGACGAGCTGTCGGCGGCCGACTTCGAGGCGTTCCGTCGTCGGGGGCTGCCGGTGGACGAGATGGTCCGCGCCGACCCGACACCGGCGGTGGCCCGGGCCACCCGGATCCCGCAGGGGGCGTGGTGGGCGACCCCGGCGGCCAACGTGGACGACCTGGCCACCGCCACCCTGCCGGAGCTGCTGTACCAGCGGATGGACGACCTCGGCCTGGACTACGCCGTCCTATACCCGACCAAGGCCCTCGGGGTGGCGGCGGTGGAGGACGTCGACGTCCGCTGCGGGGTGGCCCGGGGGTTCAACCGGTACTACGCCGACGTCTACGGCCGGTACCAGGACCGGTTCCGGGTGGCCGGGGTGATCCCGATGCACACCCCCGCCGAGGCCTGCGAGGCCCTGGCCCACGCCCGATCGCTGGGGTTGCGGGTGGTGGTGCTGCCCGACGGGGTGGTGCGCCCGATCGACCGGGCGGGGGTGGCCACCAACCGGCTGCTGCCGGGTCAGACCCACTGGCTGGACACCTACGGGGTGGACAGCGAGCACGACTATGACCCGGTGTGGGCCAGCTGCGCCGACCTGGGGCTCGCCGTCAACTTCCACGTCGGCGTCGGCGCCGTCGTCCCGCGGGTGACGGCGTCGGTGACCAACTACGTCTACAACCACCTCGGGTTCTTCGCCGAGCGGATGGGCCACCTCTGCAAGTCGCTGTACCTCGGCGGGGTCACCGCCCGGTTCCCGGACCTGCGGTTCTCGTTCCTGGAGGCCGGCTGCGGGTGGGCCTGCTCACTGGTGGCCGACCTGGTGGAGCACTGGGAGCGCCGCAGCCCGGCCGCGCTGGCCGGCGAGCTCGACCCGGCCCTGATCGACTGGGACCGGTTCGAGGAACTGGTCGGGACCTACGGGGCCGACCTCATCGCCGGGCCCGAGGACTGGCGGGCCGCCCTGCAGCAGGTCCCGGCCGTCGGCACCCCGCCGGCCGACCGCGACGAGTGGCGGCGGGTGGGGGTGTCGTCGGAGACCGAGGTGGTGGACCGGTTCGTCGACAGCTTCTTCTTCGGCTGCGAGGCCGACGACCGGGCGGTGGCCACGGCGTACTCGGACGCAGTGCCCGACGGGCGGAACCTGCGACCGATGTTCAGCTCGGACATGGGCCACTGGGATGCCGGGGCCCTCGACCGGGTGCTGGCGGCGGCCGTCCAGCTGGTCGACCGGGGGGCGGTCACCGCCGAGCAGTTCGCCGCCTTCGCCGTCGGGAACGCCGTCGACCTGTTCACCGCGGCCGACCCCGGGTTCTTCGACGGGACCGCCGTGGAGTCGTACGCGGCCGGCCATCTCGGTCGGCGCCCTGTGTGACAGGGGCTTGACGTTTAGCCATCACTCATTTAATAATTTTTGCTGAGATAATAATCATCTAGCTGAAATCGGTGTCCGAGCCCGCAAGGGTCCAATCCCACAAGGGGGGGATTCGTGAAGAACCTGAAGTCGTGGTGCGCCGCGGTCGGCGCGGGGTCGTTGATGGTGGCCGGCCTGGTGGCCGCCGGGCCGGCGGTCGGTGGGGGGCCGGCCGTGGCCGGTGCTGCCTCGTCGACCCCGCTGAAGATCGCCCTGGTCATCCCGGTCACCGGGACCGGGGCGATCCCCCGGATCTACGAGGACCCGGTGAAGATGGCGGTGGCCGCCCTGAAGAAGAAGGGGGTCAACGTGTCCGAGACGGTCTACGACGCCGGCCTGACCCCGCAGCAGGCCATCACCGCCACCCAGGACGCCCTGCAGTCGAAGCCGTCGGTCATCATCGGCCTGCCGGTCATCCCGCAGATCCTGGCGGTGACCAAGATGTTGAGCTCGGCCAAGGTGCCGCTGCTGCAGCTGTCCGCCGGTGACGAGTCCGACTACACCGGCACCACCAAGGGGGCCAGCGTGTGGTCGTTCCGGGTGGGCATCGCCAACTCGGTGGAGGCCACCGCCGGGGCCCAGTACATCGTCAACAAGCTGGGGAAGAAGAACGTCGGGATCATGTACGAGACCGCCGACCCCCCGGGGTCCGAGGTGAACGCCATCACCAAGGTGGTCAAGCAGGCCGGGGGCAAGGTGGTGGCCACACAGGGCTACAGCTACGCCGCCACAGACCTCACCGAGCAGGTCCTGGCCATGAAGACAGCCCAGGCCATCTTCAACTGGGGCTACCCGGACAACATCTCGCTGGCCCTGAAGCAGCAATACCAGAACAACATCACCGTCCCGACCATGTCGTCGCAGAGCGGCGTCACCGGCTACCTGGACGGCCTGTTCACAAACCCGACACAGCTCACCAACTTCTACTCGGCGGCCACCTGCAACCCGGAGGGGAAGCAGAACCCCAAGCTGTACGCCTGGAGCCAGGCCTTCAAGAAGCAGTACGGGTTCACACCGGACATGAACTCGGCCGAGGCGTACGACGCCGTCAACATCGCCCAGGCCGCGGTCAGCCCGGGCGGCGGCTCGCCGGCGGTGCTGAAGCGGCTGGAGAACAGCTCGTTCGCCGGTCTCTGCCAGACGACCTACAAGGCCGATGCCCAGCACAACATGGGCCACACCGGCGTGGTCATCGGGTTCAAGACCACGACCCCGCAGACCGTCTACAGCTACACCGCCAAACCCTAGGAGCTGAGCCCTAGGAGCCAAGCCCTAGGAGCCAAGCCCTAGGAGCACTTCGGCCTCGACGGGGCCATCCGTGGACATCTCCTCGCCACGGGTGGCCTCGCCGCCGAAGCCGGGAGTCGAGCAGGAGGGGGAGGGGGAGTACGGCATGGGTCGGTTCGTGACCCTCACGGCCAGCGGGGTGGCGCAGGGTTCGGCCTACGCCCTGGTGGCCCTCGGGTTCATCGTCGTCTACAAGGCCACCAGCATCCTCAACTTCGCCCAGGGGGCCCTGGTGACGCTGGGCGCCTACCTCGGCATCTGGACCGTGGTCCAGGGGGGGCTGCCCACCGGGGTCAGCTACGTCCTCGTCCTCGTCATGATGGCGGCCGGCGGGGTCGTCCTCGAACGGGCCATCCACCTCCCGCTGCGCCGCCGGCCACCGCTGGTGGTGGTCATCGCCACCCTGGCCGCCGGCCTGGCCATCCAGGACCTGCTGCAGCTGTGGCAGGGGGCCGCCCCCAAGAGCCTGCCGGCCCCGTTCGGCACCGGGGTCGTCCACGTCCTGGGAGGGGAGATCCCGTACCAGGACGTCCTGGTCGTGGTGGTCACCCTGGTGGTCTTCACCGGGTTCTCCCTGGTGTTCTCCCGGACCACCGTCGGCTACCAGCTGCGGGCCATCGCCGACAACCCGGCGGTGGCCGCCCTCCAGGGGATCAAGGTCCGCCGGATGGCCATCATCTCGTTCGCCGCCGGCAGCTGCCTGGCCGGGCTGGCCGGTCTGATGATCGGCCCGCTGTCGTCGGTCAGCCCCACCATGGGGTTCGACGCCATGATCACCGGGTTCGCCGCCGCGGTGATCGGCGGGTTCGGCCGCATCTGGGGCACCGTCGTCGGCGGCCTCATCATCGGCCTGGCCGGCCAGTGGGGGGCCGGCTACATCGCCTACCAGTTCCAGGACATGTACCCCTACATCCTCATGATCCTGGTCATCGCCGTCTTGCCCCGCGGCCTGTTCGGGAGCGAGATCAGTGAGCGTGTCTGACCCCGTCGCCGGCGGCGAACCGAGCCGGACGACTGGTGCCGGTGGGGCCGGCCGGTCGCGCCCGGTGCAGCCCAGCGGCGACCTGCTGGCCCCGCTGCGGCAGCGACTGTTCCGTCCGGCGGGCCCCGGCGCCGGGTCCGACGGGTCCGCCGGATCGCCTGTGTCCATCGGTGGGCGGCGGTCACCGCGGACGTGGCCGCAGTGGGCCCGGCTGGCCGCCTTCATCGTGGCCGCGGCCCTGGCTCCGCTGGTGGTGTCGGGGGCGTACCAACTGGGGATCGCCACCCTGGTGCTGATCTACGTGGTGGTGTCCCTCGGGTTCTACCTGGTGTTCTGCCTCACCGGGCAGTTCTCTTTCGCCCAGGCCGCCATGTTCGGACTGGGGGCCTACGTCGGGGCCTGGGCCGACCGGTTCACCGGGTTCTGGCTCAGCCTGGTGATCGCCGTGGCCATCACCGCCGCGGTGGCCGCCCTGTTCCTGCTGCTGGTCCGCCGGGCGTCGGAGCTGTACTTCGCCATCGCCACCCTGGGGTTCGCCGAGGTGGCCATCCTGGTGTTCCAGAACTGGACGGCCTTCACCGGGTCGGGTGGGGAGGTGCAGCTGACAACCGGCATCTCGGTCTTCGGGGCCGTCGTCGACACCCCGGCCGGCCAGTTCTGGCTGGCGCTCGGGTTCGCCGGCGTCGCCCTCATCCTGGTGAAGCTGGTCGAGCTGTCGCCGATGCGCCGGGAGGCCGTCGCCGTCCGGGACCACGAGCGGGTGGCCCTCGGCATGGGGGTGAACACCCTGCGGGTCCGGGTGGTCATGTTCGCTCTCGGGTCGGCCTTCGCCGCCGCCGCCGGCAGCCTGTTCGCCACCACCCAGGGCTTCATCGACCCCGACTCGTTCGCCGTCGGCCTCGGCATCGACATCTTCCTGGTGGTCATCCTCGGGGGGGTGGGGTCGATGTGGGGGACGGTGGTCGGGTCGATCTTCGTGGTGGCCCTCCCCGAGATCGCCCGGCCGGCCGCCACCTACTCCGACCTCATCTTCTCGGTCTGCCTGCTGGTGGTCATCTTCCTGCTCCCCCAGGGGTTCGGCGGGATCCTGCAGCAGGCTCGCACCGCCCTGATCGTCCGGCGCCAAAAGGCGGCGGCCGGCGGGCTGCCGGTGACCGACCAGGCGGCGGCCGAGGGGGACCGATGACCGCCGGGCTGGTCACCGACGACCTGCGGGTGACGTTCGGGGACGTGGTGGCCGTGGACGGGGTGTCGCTGACGGTGCCCGGAGCCGGCTGCAACGGGCTGATCGGGCCGAACGGGTCGGGGAAGACGACGTTCTTGAACGCCGTGTCGGGGTTCGTGCGGGCGTCGGGGTCGGTGACGGTGGACGGCCGGCCGGTGGCCCTGGGCCGTCCGCGGTCGGCGGTGGCCTGCGGGCTGGCCCGGACGTTCCAGACCCCGCAGACGTTCGTGAACCTGACCTGCCGGGAGAACGTGTTGCTCGGGATGAGCCAGGAGGGGATCACCGGGCTGTCGGCCACCTGGGTGCTGCGACCGCGGCTGGCCCGGGCCGAACGCGACCGGTGGGGGCGGGCCGCGGCCCTACTGGACCTGGTGAACCTGGCCGGTCGGGCCGACGACCTGGCCGGCGCCCTGTCCTATGGGGAGCAGCGCCGCCTGGAGATCGCCCGGGCGTTGGCCACCGGGCCGAAGATGGTGCTGCTCGACGAGCCGGCCGCCGGCCTCAACCAGCGGGAGACCGAGCAGCTGGCCGAGCTGATCGAACGGATCCGGGACGACGGCGTGGCCTTCTTCCTGATCGAGCACAAGCTGGACTTCGTCACCCGGCTGTGCGACCGCCTGTCGGTGCTGGCTCTCGGCCGGGTGATCGCCGGCGGGCCGCCCGCCGAGGTGCTCCGCGACCGCGACGTGATGGACGCCTACCTCGGGATGCGGACCCGTGCTTGACGTCACCGACCTCGGGGTCCGCTACGGGGCGGTCGTCGCCCTGGAGGGGGTGTCGGTGACGGTCGGCGACGGGGAGTGCGTCTGCCTCCTCGGGCCCAACGGCGCCGGCAAGTCGTCGACCATCCGGGCGGTGTCCGGCGAGGTCGACCACGGTGGCACCGTCAGGTTCGGCGACCGCGACCTGAAGGGGGTCGCCGCCGAGGACCGGGCCCGGCTGGGCATCGTGCAGGTCCCCGAGGGCCGCCAGCTGTTCCCTAGCTTGACCGTCCACCAGAACCTGCTCGTCGGCCAAGCGGCCGGCGGCGGGCGTCCGGCCATCTTTTCGGTCGACGACGTCTACGACCTGTTCCCGCCCCTCGTCCCGCTGCGGGGTCGCCGGGCCTGGGCCCTGTCGGGGGGCGAGCAGCAGATGGTGGCCATCGGCCGCGGCCTGGTCGGGTCACCCCGCCTCCTGATGCTCGACGAGCCGTCGCTGGGGCTCGCCCCCAAGATCACCGACGTCGTCTTCGACACCCTGGTGCAGATCCGCAGCCGCGTGGCCATCCTGCTGGTCGAGCAGAACACCGCCCTGGCCCTGGAGGTGTGCGACCGCGGCTACGTCCTGGCGTCCGGCCGGGTGGTCATGGCCGGGCCCACCGCCGAGCTGGCCGACCGGTCGCGGCTGCTCAGCAGCTACCTCGGCCAGGAGGACACGGCGGCCGAGGCGGAGATGGTCGACGACCTCCGGGCCCACGGCCTCGACCTCGGAGGCGGCGGCGCTTCCACACCATGATGCGGAAAGGACTCTACCGAGGTCCGGCGGCGACTACCCTCACCTGGAAGGACGCGTGGAGCCGGCCCGTTCCTCGAGGGCACCAGGCTCGGCGAGCGGGAGCTGGCCCTGGTCGGCGGCGCCGGGCGGCCCCTCGGGCGAGCAGACGAGCAGAGGCGAGAGAAGGGGAGCGGGGTCGTGGCAGCAGGCCCGTCCAGAGGCCGGGTAGTGGTCCGGCAGGAGAGCGTGTCGCAGTTGGTGGCCAACGTGCTGCGCGAGCGGATCGTCAGCGGCGAGCTGTCCGACGGCGCCCTCCTGGCGCGGCTCGACGACCTCATCGACGAGTTCCAGGTGTCGAAGCCGTCCATCCGGGAAGCCCTGCGCATCCTGGAGACCGAGGGGCTGGTCACGGTCAAGCGCGGCAAGGCCGGCGGGGCGATCGTCCACGCCCCGAGTGCCCTGGGCACCGCCTACACCTTGGGGTTCCTGCTGGAAAGCCAGCAGGTCACCCTGGCCGACCTGGCCCAGGCCCTGCGGCTGCTCGAGCCGGTGTGCGCCGGGCTGTGTGCCGCCAACCAGGACGCCGAGGTGCTGAAGTCGCTCAACGACCTGGTGGAGCAGACCCGGGCGAACATGGCCGACGAGCTCCAGGCGGTGTCCCTGTCGCGGCGGTTCCACGAGCAGATCGTGGCGGGCTGCGGCAACGACACCCTCATCGCCGTGCTGGGTGCCTTGGAGGCGCTGTGGTCGACCCACGAGGTGGAGTGGACCTGCCGGCTGCCGCAGGAGCGGTTCGACGACCACCGCCGGGCGGCCGGGGTGAAGGAGCACGAGCGGATCGTGAAGGCCATCGAGTCCGGCGACGCCAGCCGGGCGCAACGGGTGATGGCCGACCACATGAGGGAGAACTACCGGCTCCCTGCCGACCTGGCGGCCGACATGAAGGTACAGCGGCCGCCGATGCCCGGCGCCTTCTGAGGGTCGCCGCCCCGATCACGGGTGGTGGGGGGGAGCCCCCGGCCGTTTGCTCCATTCCAGCCACGGACGAAAGCCGAGTTCCAACCCCGGGAGAATCGACGAAGGCCCTGGTCGTCGTTCCGTGGTTTCGCCGCGCCACCCGCCCGTCGTCGCAGGTCAGCGGAATTCGCCCGTAGTCGGATCCACGCAGAACGCCAAGGTCCCCCCGCCCGCCCCGTTCCCGCGCCACGCCCGGCCGACACCGCGCCGACCCCCGGCCGGCAACCTTGACACCAAATCATATTATTGAAATAATCCAAATAGCTGATTAGGGGGGCCTAGCGGGGGCGGGGATCACATGGGGCCGTCCCGCAGGGGAGCAGTCCCGCAGGGGACAGGGGAGACGAACGCATGGACCATCCCGTCATCTCGGCCGACTCGCACGTGGTCGAACCGCACGACCTCTGGCAGGTGCGGATCGACCCGAAGTTCCGGGACCGGGCGCCGAAGCTGAGCCGGGAGGCCGACACCGACCGGCTGGTGTTCGAGGAGGCCGAGCTCCCGCCGGTCGGCTTGCTGGCGGGCTGCGCCCGCGGCGACGACGAGGTCCGCCTGGAGGGCCGCTGGGAACAGGACGTGTTCCCCGGCGGCTACGACCCCGCCCGCCGGCTGGACGACCTGGCCAAGGACGGGGTGGACGGCGAGGTGCTGTTCCCGACCATCGCCATGCAGCTGTACCGGGTCCGCGACTTCGACTTCCGGGCGGCGCTGTTCGAGGCCTACAACACCTGGTTGGCGGAGTTCGTGGCGAAGGACCCGGGGATCTTCAAGGGGGCGGGGATGCTCACCGAGGAGGACCCGGAGTGGGCGGCCGGCGAGATGCGTCGCTGCAAGGAGCTGGGGCTGTCGACGGTGATGCTGCCGCAGGTGCCGGGGGAGGAGGTGTCGTACTCGGACGCCCGGTTCGACCCGATCTGGTCGACCGCGGTGGAGTGCGGGTTCCCGGTGAACTTCCACGCGGCGACCACCCGGGACGAGAAGCGGGCCTGGAGCGCCGGGACGCCCACCGACGGGGTGCTGGCCTGCACCGAGGTGCAGCGGGTGATCCTGGACATGATCCTGTTCGGCACCTTCGACCGGTACCCGGAGCTGCGGATCATCTCGGTGGAGAACGAGGCGGGGTGGGCGGCGCCGATGATCCAGCGGGCCGACTTCGTCTGGCGGCGCAGCCTCAAGCTGAAGCGGCCGACCACCATGGTCTGCCAAGAAGCGCCGTCGCACTACCTGCACCACAACGTCCGGATCACGTTCATGCGGGACCGGGCGGCCATCTTGTGCAAGGACATCATCGGGGAGGGGACGATGATGTGGGGCAACGACTTCCCCCACCACGTCAGTACCTGGCCGGAGTCCCGCAAGGTGCTGGCCGACATCTTCGCCGGCGAGCCGGAGGAGACGACGGCCCGGCTGGTGGGCGGCAACGCCGCCGAGCTGTACGGGTTCGACCTGGCCCGGCTCGGCCACGGAGCATGAACGCCGGACCGGACGGACGGCCGACGCCACCGGCCGGACCGGTGGCCATCGTCGGCGGGACCGTCGTGGACGGCACCGGCGCCCCGGCCTACACCGGGGACGTCGTGCTGGTGGACGGGAAGGTGGCCGGGGTCGGCCGCTCCGGCACCTCCAACGGCCCGGCGGTCCCCGACGACGCCGAGCGGGTGGACGCCACCGGGCTGGTGGTGGCGCCGGGGTTCGTGGACCTGCACACCCACTTCGACGCCCAGATCTTCTGGGACCCCGACCTGACGCCGTCGTGCTGGCACGGGGTCACCACGGTCATCCAGGGGAACACAGGGTTCGGCATCGCCCCGACCCGCCCGGAGGACCGCGACCACATCATGCAGACGCTGGAGAACGTGGAGGGGATGAACCTCCAGACGCTGCGCACCGGGGTGCCGTGGGGGTTCGAGACGTTCCCCGAGTACTACCGGGCCGTCGACGCCCTGCCGAAGCGGCTGAACGTCGGCACCTTCGTCGGGCACACGCCGTTGCGGATGTACGTGATGGGGTTCGACGCTGCCACCTCGCGGGAGGCGACCACGGACGAGGTGGACCAGATGGCGGTGCTGCTGGAGGGGGCCTTGGCCGCCGGGGCCATCGGGTTCTCGACGTCGCAGGCTCCCAGCCACATGGGGGCGCTGGGCCGACCGGTGCCGAGCCGGCTGGCCGGCCGGCCGGAGATCGAGGCGCTGCTGCGGGTGGTGGCGCGGTCGGCGAACCCGCTGGTGGAGATCACCTACGGCCCGCAGTACGAGTTGGAGGAGATCGCCCGGCTGTCGAAGGACCTCGGGGTCCGGATCACCTGGGGGTCCCTCCTGACCCGCCTGTTCGGTCCGCCCGGGGTGGCCATGGGGATGCTGGACAGCGCCACCGCGGTGGGCGGGGACGTGTGGCCCCAGGTGAGCTGCCGGGAGATCGTGTCCCAGACCATGATGACCAACCCGTACTACTTCGGGATGGTCCCGGCGTTCGGTGAGCTGTTCCAGCTGCCCCGGGACCAGCGGGCCGAGAAGTACCGGGACCAGGCCTGGCGGGAGCGGGTGAAGGCCCAGGTGGGGGACTACCGGCCGGACTTCGCCCGGCTGGCGTCCATCCAGGAGACCACGGTCCACCACGACCTGGTCGACGTCCCGCTGGCCGACATCGCCCGGGAGCGGGGGGTCCACCCGTTCGACCTGATGGTGGACCTGGCCCTGGAGGAGGACCTGGCCACCCGGTACCGGATCGTCAGCCTCAACGACAATGCCGAGGAGCTGGGGACCCTGCTGCGCGACCACCGGATCGTGCTGGGGGCCCACGACGCCGGCGCCCACGCCGACATGCTCTGCGACTCCTGCTACCCGACCCACCTCCTCGGCCACTGGGTCCGGGACGAGAAGGTGATCGGCCTCGAAGAGGCGGTCTGGCGGTTGTCGGGGCAGCCGGCCGAGGTGTTCGGGCTGGCGGGCCGGGGACGGCTGGCCGAGGGGAACGCTGCCGACGTGGTGGTGTTCGACCCGGCCACGGTGGGCCCGCGGCGGCTGGAGCGGGTCGGCGACCTGCCGGGGGGCGGCGAGCGGCTGCTCAGCCGGAGCGACGGGATCTGCGGGGTGTGGGTGAACGGGGAACGGGTGGTGGCCGACGGCCAGGCGCTGGCCGGGGTCCATCCGGGGACGCTGATCGGCGCCTGACGGTCGGAGGGGAAGGCAGTGGGGGAAGGACAGAGCGGGGTGGGCGCGGCCGGTTCGGCATCGCCGCGGGTGGTGCAGCCGGTGGACCGCGGGCACCAGCTCGTGGAGGCGCCGGTGCCCGACGGGGCCGGTGGGCTGTACTTCAGCGACGCCCGGATCGGCGACCTCTACCACCGGTTCGCCGACGGCCGGACCGAGGTGCTGGCGTCCGGGCGGATCACCGGGGGGATGGTCCCCCACGACGACGGCGGGCTGGTGGTGTCGGGGCCGTCGATCGCCGTGCTGGGGACCGACGGGACGTTCCGGGAGCTGTTCGCCATTCCGGAGGACGACGGGCAGCTGACCACCTTCAACGACATCACCGCCCTGCCCGACGGCACGGTGGTCGGGGGACGCTGCGCTGGCCGGCCCGGCCGGAGGGGGAGCGGTCGGCGGCCGACTTCTACGCCCCCGATGCCATCGACGGTGAAGCGTGGCGGGTGTTCGGCGAGGGGAAGGCCGAGGTGGTGCACCGCCCGGTGGGCATCGCCAACGGGGTGGAGGTGCACCCCGACGGCGAGACGGTGTACTTCGCCGACACCAAGCGGCAGCAGGTGCTCCGGCTGGCCGTGGCCGACGGGACGTTCCCGGTGGTGGGCACCGTGGACACGTCCGCCGACGGCCGGCCCGACGGGATCGCCGCCGACGCCGAGGGGGGTGTGTGGGTGGCCATGATGGACGCCGGGGTGGTGGTCCGCTACGCCCCCACCGGAGAACGGCTGGAGGCGGTCGACATCCCGGCCCGCAAGGTGACCAGCCTGGCCTTCGAGGCCACCGGCACCGGCCTGCTGGTGGGCACCGGGACGGTGCCCGACGTGGACGACCAGGGGGGGTCGATCTTCGTTTTCGACGCCGGGGTGGCCGGGGCACCGGTGCCCGTGGCCACCATCTGAACAGCCACCCTCTGAACGGCCACCCTCTGAACAGCCATCGACCCGATCTGACTCGATCAAGGAGACCCTATGGACGAGGACCTGAAGTTCACCATCGCCGCCTCCCGGCGGATGCTCTACCGGGAGGGGTGCGACAGCTTCATCGCCGGCCACGTCAGCGCCCGGGCCAGTGACGGCTCGGGGTTCTGGACGACGCCGTTCGGCTACTTCGACGAGACCGCCCCGGGGGACGTGCTGAAGTTCGACTTCGAGCTGAACCAGAAGGAGGGTGGCGCAGAGGCGTCGCCGGCGGTCGACTTCCAGTCGGCCATCTACCAGGCCCGCCCCGAGGTGCAGTCGGTGATCCACACCCACTCGCACTGGGTGATGGTGCTGGTGACGACCGACCGGATCATCGAGGCGTACAACACCCTCTCGGCGCTGTTCTACGAGGACCAGTGCTTGTACGAGGACGACGGGACGACCCCGCCGGTCGACGGGGCGAAGCTGCTGGGGCTGATGGGGAACCGCCGGGTGGCCCTGCTCCGGAACCACGGCGCCCTGGTGGCGGCGGAGTCGGTGGAGGACGCCACGTCGATGGCGCTGGCCCTGGAGATCTGCGCCAAGGTGCAGGTGGAGGCGGCCATGATCGGCGGCACCCCCATCCCGTACGAGGACGAGCTGGTCCGGGGGCGGGACGCCTACCGCAAGTACTTTCTGCCGAACATGTGGTCGTCGAACCTCCGCCGGCTCCGCCAGTCGGACCCCGACATCTTCTTGGACAGCCTGGCCCCGGCGTCGGCATGACCGAACCGGACGGCGGAGGCCGACCGGACGTCGAAGGCGGCCCGGACGGCGGGGGCTGGTGGGTCGGGGTCGACGTCGGCGGCACGTTCACCGACGTGGTCGCCGTCGACCCGGGGACCGGGGAGATCCGGACGGGCAAGGTGCTGTCCCGCAAGGGGGCCCAGGAGGAGGGGGTGGAGGAGGCCATCGAGCACCTCGGGGTGCCGTTCGACCGCATCCACCAGGTGGTCCACGGCCACACCGTCGGGATCAACACCATCTTGAACCGGTCCGGCGGGCGGACGGCGCTGCTGGCCACCGACGGCCACCGCGACCTGCTCGACATCGGGCGGCTGCAACGGTACCGGCCGCGGATGTACGACCCCACCTGGGTGCGGCCGCACCAGGAGCGGCCGCTGGTGGCTCGCCAGTACCGGTTCCCGGTCCGGGAGCGGCTGCTGGCCGACGGGACCGAGCACCTGGCCCTCGACGAGGAGGCGGTCCGGGCGGCCGGCCGGCGGATGCTCGAGGAGGGCATCGACGCCTGCGGCATCTGCTTCGTCAACGGCTACCGGAACAGCGCCCATGAGGACCGGGCGGCGGAGCTGCTGCACGAGGTGCACCCCGACCTGTACGTCCAGACGTCGGCCGTGTACCCGGTCACCCGGGAGCACGAACGGACCACCACCGTGGTCATCGACGCCTACGTCGGCGGAGTGGTCAGCCGGTACCTGGAGCGGCTCCGGACGGCGCTGCGGGACCGGGGGTTCACCGGTCCGATCTGGATCATGATGATGAACGGCGGCGTCCAGACCCTCGACGAGGCGAAGCGGAGCGCGGTGTTCCAGGTGCAGTCCGGGCCGACCGGCGGGGTGTCGGCCGCCCTGCGGGTGGCCAGGACCAGCCCGTATCCGAACCTGCTGACCATGGACGTCGGCGGTACCAGCACCGACGTGGCCTGCATCCGCGACGGGGGGATCCCCCTCACCGACCTGTGGGCGGTGGAGTGGGGGCTGTCCCTCACCATGCCGCTGGTCGACGTCCGCAGCATCGGGTCGGGGGCCGGAAGCGTCATCACGCTGGAGGGCGGCAGCCTCCGGGTGGGTCCGGACTCGGCGGGGTCGGACCCGGGACCGGCCTGCTACGGCCGCGGCGGCGACCGGCCCACCCTGACCGACGCCTGCGTGCAGCTCGGCCTGCTCCAGCCCGACCAGTTCGCCGGCGGCGCCATCCCGCTCGACCCGGCGGCGGCCACCGGAGCCCTGGCCACGGTGGCCGGGCGGCTGCAGATGACGCCGACCGAGCTGGCCGACGGGGCCGTCGGCCTGGCCTGCGCCGAGATCGCCGACAGCATCCGGGCCATCTCCACCTACCGAGGTGTCGACCTCCGCGAGTTCGCCCTCCTCGGCTTCGGGGCCGCCGGCCCCATGCTGGCCGGCCTGGTCGGTCGGGAGCTGGAGATGGGCACCGTCCTCATCCCGCCGGCCCCCGGCCAGTTCTCGGCCTTCGGCATGCTGGCCAGCGAGCTCCGGGTGACCACCGCCCGGTCGCCGATGGTCACCCTCGGGGCCGGCGTCCTCGGCGACCTGGACCGGCAGTTCGGCGACCTCGAGGCCGACCTCGGGGCCCGGCTGGCCCGGCAGGGGGCCAAGGCGACGTCGTTCGAGCGGAGCGTGTACGTCATGTACCGCGGCCAGACCTGGGACAACCGGATCGCCGTCACCGCCGCCGACCTGACCCCTGTGGGGCTGGGCGACCTGGAGACCCGGATCCACGACCACTACCAGCGGACCTACGGCTACTCCGCCGCCGAGCTCCCGATCATCGTCACCAAGATCGAGGTCAACGGGGTCGGCGACCGGGCCGCCCTGCCCACCCTCGACCCCCACCGGGCCGCCGGCGGGGCGACCTCCCCGGGGACGGCACCAACGAAGACGGCCCAGTTGGAGACGGCACTGCTCAAGACGGCGCAGTGCACGTTGGACGGCGTCGCCTACGACGACGTCCCGTTCTACCGCCGCCAGAGCCTGGTCCCGGGGGAGAAGGTGGCCGGCCTGGCCGTGGTGGTGGACCCGTACTCGACCATCGTGGTGCCCCCCGAGGCCACCGCCATCAGCGAGCCGGACGGCTACCTCCGGCTCTCCCTCTAGCCGTCAAGCCCACCGGAGAAGGAGGCCCCCATGGGCGTCGACCGCCTGCTGTTCCAACGACCGACCGACGAGCTCATCTCGGTCGACCGGGTCCCCGTCCCCGGGCCGTGCCCGGCCTGTGGGGCCGAGGCCCTGGCCCGGTACCCGATCGCCAATTCGATGGGGCCGCGGATGGCGACGAAGTGCCAGGCCTGCTTCTGCGCCGTCCGCATCGACGTGCCCACCCCCGAGGACCACTGGCCGCCCTGGGCCCGGGCCACGGAGGGGTGGTCGACCACCCGGGCCGGATAGCCGAGCCGGACAACCACGAGGAGCTTTCATGGCCCAGATCGAGCAGCTGCTGACCCCGTCGTTCACCAAGGCCGGCCGGGAGGGGCGGCGCACCGTCACCTTCCTCCCCGAGCCGGAACGCCGGGACCGGAAGTACACGATCATCTCGGTCGACGACCACGTTGTCGAGCCCGCCCACACGTTCACCCGGTACGCCGCCGAGCGGCACCGGGACCTGATGCCGACCATCATCGAGGACGACCAGGGCAACCAGCACTGGCGGTACAACGGGACCATCAACCCGAACATCGGGCTGAGCGCGGCCAAGGGGCGGCCGGTGGAGGAGTACTCGCTGGAGGCGTCGCGGTTCGAGCACATGCGCCCGGGGGCCTACGACGCCGACGCCCGGGTGGCCGACATGGACATCAACGGGGTGTACGCCTCGGTGAACTTCCCGTCGTCGGTCGCCGGGTTCTGCGGCCACCGGCTGCAGATGGGGGTGGCCGACGCCGACCTGGCGCTGGAGGCGGTCCGGGCCCACAACCGATGGCACCTGGCCGAGTGGGCGCAGGTCCACCCCGACCGGTTCATCCCGGCCCAGCTGCCGTGGCTGAGGGACGCCGAGGTGGCGGCGACGGAGATCCGCCGGAACGCCGAGGCCGGGTTCAAGGCGGTCCACTTCACCGAGGCCCCCCAGAAGTTCGGGCTGCCGTCGCTGCACACCGGCTACTGGGACCCGTTCCTGGCCGCCTGCGAGGACACCCAGACGGTGGTCAACCTGCACATCGGGTCGTCGGGCACCGCCCCGACCACCGCCGACGACGCCCCGGCAGACACCATCGGGGTGCTGTTCTTCGGCTTCGCCATGTTCACCGCCGTCGACTGGCTGTTCTCACAGGTGCCGCTGCGGTTCCCGGACCTGGGCATCGTCATCTCCGAGGGGGGCATCGGCTGGGTGGCCGGGCTGCTGGACCGCCTCGACCACATGGAGGGGTACCGCGACATGTACGGCACCTGGGCCCGCGAGGAGCTCCGCCCGGCCGAGGTGCTGCAGCGGAACTTCTGGTTCTGCGCCGTCGAGGACCCCACCGCCTTCCGCACCGTCGACCGCATCGGCGCCGAGAACGTGCTGCTGGAGGCCGACTACCCCCACGTCGACTCCACCTGGCCGGACACCCAGGCGGTGGTCGACCGGGAGGTCGGCGACCTGCCGGCGGACGCCGTCCGGAAGATCACCTGGGAGAACGCTTCGGTGCTCTACCGCCACCCCGTCCCCGTCGCCGTCCAGGAGGACCCCGATGCCTACTGAGTTCCCGCGGCTGCAGCTGGAGACCATCCGGTACGCCCTGATCGAGATCAGCCACGACATGAACGAGGCCCTCCTCCGGGGGGCGTTCTCGTCGGCCGTCCGTGACTTCATGGACTGCACCACCGTCGTCCACATGCGGGTGGACGGCGGGTACGAGACGGTGGCGAACTGGGAGGGGTGCACCCACCACGCCTTCACGTCCCAGCCCATCGTCAACTTCTGCATGGCCGAGTGGGACGAGGACGCCTGGCGGGACGGCGACGTCATGGTGGTGAACGACCCGTGGCGAGGGTCGCTGCACCAGTCCGACATCAACCTGCTCCGGCCGGTGCTGTTCGACGGCCGGGTGGAGTTCGTCATGCACTCCACCGCCCACCTCATCGACCTCGGCGGCTCCACCCCGGGTAACGCCGGCATGGCGGCCCTCACCCACTTCGAAGAGGCCATGAAGCTGCCGCCGATGCTCATCTACGCCAACGACCAGCCGGTGAAGAGCACCTTCGACCTCATCTTGGAGAACGTCCGGCTGCCCGCCGACGACCTCGGTGACCTCCGAGCGCTGGCCGGCTGCCTGAAGATCGGGGAGGGTCGGCTGCGGGAGCTGACCGACCGGTACGGGCTGGCCGCGGTGAAGGCGGCCGGCCACCACGGCCTGGACGTCACCGAGCAGTCGATGCGGGCGGCCATCGCCGAGGTGCCCGACGGCGACTACACCGCCGAGGACTTCTTGGACGACGACGGCGTCGGCGACGAGCCGGTGCTCCTCCGGGCCACCCTGCGGGTCCGGGGGGACGCCATGGAGATCGACTACTCGGGGACCAGCCGCCAACCCCTCGGCCCGGTGGGGACCCCCTGGGTGGAGTCCACCCGGTGGGAGATCGGGGTGAAGCAGCTTCTCGACCCGCTGCCGCCGGTGAACGGCGGGACGATGCGGCCGCTCGACGCCGTCCTCCCGCCTGGTAGCGCCGTCTGCGTCCTCCCGCCGACCAGCGCCGGCCACCACCACGACATGGGCTTCCGCATCGTCAACCTGGCCGTCCAGGCCCTGGGGAAGGCGGTGCCCGACCGGGCGATCGCCTGCGACACCGGCACCGGGGCCTGCCTGGTGTGCAGCGGCGTCGACGACCGCCCGGGCCGGGAGGGGAACGGCTGGGGCATCGTCTGCGTTCCCGCCGGTGGGTGGGGGGCCACCTGGAAGAACGACGCCGTCACCATGACCGCCTCGTCGATCGGCGACATCCGCAGCGCCGTCCACGAGCACACCGAGGCCGAAGCCCCGATGGTGGTGTGGCAGCACGAGATCATGCCGGACTCCGCCGGCGCCGGGAAGTTCCGGGGCGGGTTCGGGGCGGTGTACACCATCGAGGCCCTGGCCGAGTCGGTGGTCACCGTGGTCACCGACCGGCTGCGCCGGGGGGCACCGGGCACCGCCGGGGGCGGCGATGGCATGCCCGGGGCCGTCTGGCTCATCCCGAGCTTCGACCCGACCACCGACCTCGACATCTTCGACCTCCGCCACTGCAAGCCCCTCTGCGGCGTCCTCGACGCCGACGGTCGGCCCGACCCCACCGGGGCGGCCACGTCGGCGTTCCAGACCGGCAAGCTCGCCGGGGTGGTCCTCCAGCCCGGCGACGCCATCCGGATCGTCTGCGGCGGTGGAGGTGGGTGGGGTGACCCCCTCGAGCGCGACGTCGACGCCGTCCTGGCCGACGTGGCCAACCAGCTCTACTCCGAGGCCGTCGCCGGCGACCTCTACGGCGTGGTCGTCGACGGCGGCCACCTCGACGCCGCGGCCACCGCCGACCGACGCCGCCAGCTGGCGGCCGCCCGGGACCGGGGGGAGTGGGCGGTCCCGGTGGCCTGCGGCACCGACTGGCGGGTGTGACCCGGCAGTCCGGCCGGCCGGGCCACGGCCGCCCGTCCGGTCAGGCCGGTCCGGTCAGGCCCGGATGACGGTGCCGGCGGCCAGCCGGGCCCGGACGTCCTGGCGGAGGTCCCCCTTGGCCACCTTCGCCCCTGACGACCGGGGGAGGTCGTCGACGAGCACCAGGCCCTCGGGGAACCACTCCCGGGTGATCCCGCGGTCGGCCAGGAACCCGACGAGGTCGCCGAGGGTGACGGTGGTGCCGGGTCGGGGGACGACGTAGGCGCAGACCCGTTCGCCGAAGACGTCGTCGGGCATCGCCACCACCGCCACGTGGGCGACGGCGGGGTGCTCGGCCAGCTCGGCCTCGACGGCGGGGGCGCTGATGTTCTTGCCGCCGCGGATGATGATGTCCGAGGTCCGGCCGACCACCTTCAGGTAGCCGTCCTCGTCGACCTCGACGATGTCGCCCATCAGCAGCCAGCCGTCGTCGGTGAACAACTCCCCGTTGGCGGCGTCGTCGGCGTAGTACCCGAGGCAGGTGGCCGGCCCCCGGCCGCCGGGGACTCCGACCCGGACGGGGCCGGTGACGTCGTGGCCGTCGTCGTCGAACACCCGGACGGCCATCTCGTCGATGACCTTTCCGGTGGTGGTCAGCCGGCGCTCCCGGCTGTCCCGCAGGGTGCTGGCGCTGAAGGCGCCGGACTCGTTGGAGCCGTAGACCTGCAGGACGGCGGCCCCGGTGCGGTCCTCGAAGGCGGCGGCCCGGTCGTAGGGGACGGCCTCCCCGCCGGTGAACATCGCCCGGAGGGAGGTGAGGTCGAGGGCCTCCAGGTCGGCGGCGTTCAGCATCATGATGAACTGGGTGCTCACGCACGACAGCACGGTCACCCGGTGCCGGGCCATGGCCTGGAGGGCGCCGACGGCGTCGAACCGCTCCATCACCACCGTCGGGGCCCCGAGGAGGGCAGGGGTGAAGTGGGCGGTCCACAGCCCGAACCCGAAGGGGGCCGGGACGGCACCGAAGAAGACGTCGCCGGGCACCATCTCGGCCGAGTCGACGACGAGGCGGTGGAAGTAGAACCAGCGGTTCTGGGCGTGCATCACGCACTTCGGCAGCCCGGTGGTGCCGGAGGTGGAGTTGAGCATGAACAGGTCGTCGGGGCCCACGGCGCGGCCGGCCAGCAACGCCCCGGCCTCGGCCGGGGAGGGGTCGGCAACGTCGACCCCGTCGATCCGGGCCCCGCTGCCCCCGCCGGTCCCGTCGGCGGGCCAGGCCGGGATCTCCACGTGGACCAGGCCGGAGTCCACCACCTCGCCGTTGCCGGCGGTGCTGCCGCGGTGGGCGGCGACGACGTCGGCCGCCGGCCGGTCCCGCAGGGTGTCATGGGTGATCACCGCCCGCGCCCCGGTGTGGGCGAGCAGGTGGCGGACCTCGGCGTCGCCGGCCCGGGCACCGATGCCGGCCACCACCAGACCGGCCTTCTCGGCGGCCACGAACGCCACGTGGACGGCGGCCCCGTCGGGCAGCACCACCCCCACCCGGTCCCCGGGGGCCAAGCCGGCGGCGGCCAGCACGGCGGCCAACCGGGTGGACTGCCGGTCGTAGTCGGCCCAGGTCAGGATGCGGTCGCCACCGGCCTGGCCGGCACCGCCGGCCTGGTCGCTACGGCCGGCCGCGGCGCCGACCACGATGTAGGCGGCGCCTCCCGGGTCACGCTCGGCGTGCCCCGCCACCACCTCGGCCAGGGTCCGGTCGCCCCACCACCCGGCGTCCAGGTACCGCTGGCGCTCCTCCGCCGACACCGTGGGAACAGCCACCCGTCCTCCTTCCCGGTCGCCGGATCCCGACGGCCGTCCAGCTCCTGCGGTAAAACACCTTGATGATTACCAGGATCGGCGGGGACGGCCAATCGGCGGGGGGCGGCCCCTCCGGTGAGGGGCCAGTGGCGGAGGGGCCTGTGGCGGAGGGGCCTGTGGCGGAGGGGCCAGTGGCGGAGGGGCCAGTGGCGGGCCCGTACCCGGAGCCGCTGACGCCGCTCGCCTTCTTGGACCGGGCCGCCGCCGTCTTCGGCGACCGCCTCGCCGTGGTCGACGGGGACCGGCGGTTCACCTACGCCGAGCTGGCCGACCGGTCGGCCCGGCTGGCCGGGGCGCTGGCCGGCCTCGGGGTCACCCCCGGGGACCGGGTGGCGGTGCTGAGCCCGAACTCCCACGTCCTGGTGGAGGCCCACTTCGGGGTCAACCTGGCCGGGGCGGTGCTGGTCGCCTTGAACACCCGGCTGGGTCCCCGGGAGCTGGCCGCCATCCTCGGCCACTGTGGCGCCCGGGTGGTGGTCGTGGACCGGGAGCTGGCGGGCCTGGCCGGCGACGCCGTGGCCCGGCTCGGGGGCAGCCCGACCGGGACGCCGCCCGTCATGGTGGTCGAAGCCGGCTTCGTCGGTAGCCCCTACGAGGCCCTGCTCGCCGCGGCGTCGCCGTGGCGGGTGGCGGTGGGGGAGGACGACCTGGCGTCGATCAGCTACACCAGCGGGACCACCGGGGAGCCGAAGGGGGCGATGTACTCGCACCGGAGCGCCTACCTCCAGGGGGTGGCCCAGGTGGTCCACGGCGGGCTCGACCCGTCGTCGGTGGTCCTCTGGACCCTGCCGATGTTCCACTGCAACGGCTGGGGGTACCCGTGGGCGGTCACCGCGGCGGGGGCCGTCCATCTTTGCCTGCGCCAGGTCGACGCGGCCGCCATCTGGCGGCACCTCCAGGACGACGGGGTCACCCACTTCAACGCCGCCCCGACGGTGCTGTCGATGATCGCCGACCACCCCGACCCCGGGGGACGGCTGCCGGCCGAGGTGCGGGTGGCCACCGGTGGTGCCCCGCCCACCCCGGCCCTGCTCGAGCGGATGGCCGATCTCAACCTCCGGGTCGTCCACCTCTACGGGCTGACCGAGACCCTCGGCCCGGCCCTGGTCTGCGAGTGGCGGCCGGAGTGGGACGCCCTGGACGGCGCCGCCCGCGCCCGGCTGGCCGCCCGGCAGGGGGTGGTGACGGTCGCCGCCACCAAGGTCCGGGTGGTGGAACCCGACGGCACCTCCGTGCCGGCCGACGGGGCGACGGCGGGGGAGATCCAACTGCGGGGCCCCACCGTCATGCGCGGGTACTACCGCGACGCCGAGGCCACCGCGGCGGCGTTCGTGGACGGGTGGCTGCGGACCGGCGACGTGGGGGTGGTGCACCCCGACGGGTACGTCGAGGTCAGCGACCGGTCCAAGGACGTCATCATCTCCGGCGGCGAGAACATCTCGTCGGTCGAGGTCGAGCGGGCGTTGTGCTCCCACCCGGCGGTGGCCGAGGCGGCGGTGGTGGCCAAGGCCGACGACCGGTGGGGCGAGACCCCGGTGGCGTTCGTGGCGCTCCGGCCCGGCGCCATGGCCACGGCCGGCGAGCTGGCCGACCACCTGCGGAGCCGGTTGGCTCGCTTCAAGGTCCCGAAGCGGGTCGTCTTCTCCGACCTGCCGAAGACCGCCACCGGGAAGATCCGCAAGAACGAGCTCCGGGACTGGGCGGCCGGCCACGACGGGCCCTGGACGCCGGCCGGCCCCTGAGCCGCCGGACGGATCGGCGGCCACGGCGACCCGGTCGGTGGACTGGGCGGCCTGAGCCGCCGGACGGATCGGCGGCGGCTACGCTGCTGCCACTGGGGGGACGAGGAGGGACGACGTGGCCATCACTGCCGAGGCCGCCGGGCAGGTGTTGCCAGCGCTGGTTCGCCAGGTCATCGAGGACGGGCTGCCGGTCGAGATCCGATCGGCGCACGGTGACGCCGTCCTCATGTCCCTGGACGACTACGAAGCCCTCCAGGAGCTCCGGGCCGGGCACGCCGGCCGGTTGGCCCGCACCCTACGGGAATGTCGTCGCCTGGAGGGCGACCGCACCTGACCTTCCGCACATCATCCGTTCTTGCTTTTGCAACCCCCGGGATGATTTGCATTGGCGGGTAACGGAGTGGGTGTGCCTGTCGGAGGGCAACGCCAGGAGGGACACGGGTACATGTCGCAGGAGAGGTTGGCGGGTGGTCGCGCGGCGCGCCCGGTGGCGTCGGGTCGGTGAAGGGGGCCGTCAAGGCCCTGATGGCCATCCCGGTGCCTCGGTGGCTCACACGCGACCGGCTGGATCGGTGAGCCGTCATGCTCGCCCCAATGTGCTACCGTGTGTACACCGTGAGGACCTCTGTAGGCATAAGGGAGCTTCGCCAACAGGCGAGTGCTGTATTGCGGCGGGTGGCGGCAGGGGAGGTGATCGAGATCACCGACCACGGCCATCCGATCGCCCGTATCGTTCCCCTGCGATCTGGCGTTCTCGACCAGCTGGTGACCGAAGGCCGGGCGGTTGCCGGCCGTGGTGACCTGTTGGCCATAGCCGACGAGCTGCACCTTCCGGCACCGGCGGCGGGCGGAACCACCCTCTCGGCCGCACTTGCCGAATTGCGCGACGGTGAGCGGTAGCGTCGCCTACCTCGACTCGTCAGCCTTCGTGAAGCTGGTCGTGGCCGAGGCCGAGTCCGAGCAGTTGCAGTCGGAGCTCGTCCGTTGGCCGCGACAGGCGTCGGCGGATCTGCTGCGGACCGAGGTCCAGCGGGCCCTCCGGCGAGCCGGGAGGGTCGACCTGGTGGGACCGGCCCGCCGGCTGACGGCGACGCTGGATCTCATCCGGCTCGACAGCCCGTTGCTGGATCGAGCGGGAGAGCTGGAGCCGTCGGCCCTCCGGTCGCTGGGCGCCGTGCACCTGGCGGCCGCCCTCACCCTCGGGCCGGATCTCGGGGCCCTCTTCACCTACGACGACCGGCTCCGAGAGGCGGCGACGCTGGCTGGGATGGACGTGCGTTCGCCCGGGGCCTGACGCACGTCCGCTGTCTGACGCCTGGGCTACTGCATCGCGACCTCGGGCGGGAACCTGGTGCCGTTCGGCGACGCCAGCTCGTTCGGGACGCCGCTGGCGCCGACCGGACCGATGGTGATGGGCGCCGCCCTCCGGTAGCTATACCGCGGTGGCCAGCGAGGTGCATAATTATGGGTGTTCAGGGCGAGAAGATCCTAAAAAGTACGAATATATGTATTCTACTCTCCGCCGCGATCCAACCATCGACATGAAGAGCTATATTTATCGATGTGAAGAAGGATGGGCTCGAAGTCGCCCTGGGCGCCCGCGTCCGGGCGCGGCGGATCGCCGAGCAGCTCACCCAGGCTGAGCTGGCCGACCGAGCCAACGTGTCGGTCGGCGCCCTCCAGCACCTCGAAGGCGGGGCCGGGGCGACGATCACCACCTTCGTGCGGGTGCTCCGGGCGCTCGGCCAGGCCGACTGGGTGGAGACGTTGGGGCCGGCACCGGCCCCGTTCAACCCGCTCGACCTCCTCGACGGCTCGCCACGGCGTCGCCGGCCAGCGGTCGCCCGCGTCCGGCACCGGCGCACCCCGGCATGACCGCGCCATGACCTCCCCATGACCTACCAGCCCGTCGGCGTCATCGAGGTCCTGGCGTGGGGTCGACGGGTCGGCGCCGTCGCCCTCGACCCGGACACCGGCTGGTACGCCTTCGCTTTCGACCCCGACTGGGTAGCCGGTGGCGTCGAGCTCGCCCCCCTCCACATGCCGCTACGGACGGACCCCTACGAGTTCCCCGGCCTGTCCAGGGACACCTTCTACGGCCTGCCCGCCCTCCTGGCCGACGCCCTCCCCGACACCTTCGGCAACGCCCTGGTCGACGCCTGGATGGCCGAGCAGGGGGTGGCCGCCGCCGACATCACCCCGCTCGACCGGCTGGCCTACGCCGCCGACCGGGCCATGGGCGCCCTGCAGTTCCGGCCCCCCGCCGGGGCCGATGACGGCCAGGTGCCGACGGCCGTCCAGCTCGCCGACCTGGTGCTGGCCGCCCGCCTCAGCGTCCGGGGGGAGCTCGCGGCGGACCAGACCAGGACAGGCGAGACGGCCCACGCCGCCCTCCAGCAGCTCATCCAGGTGGGCACCAGTGCCGGGGGCGCCCGGGCGAAGGCGGTGGTGGCCTTCAACCCCGCCAGCTTCCAGGTCCACTCGTCGTTCGGCGACCTTCCTCCGGGCTTCGAGCAGTGGCTCATCAAGCTCGACGGCGTCAGTGCGACCGGGATGGACGGCCACGGGAGCGGCCTCGGCGACACGGCCCCCTACGGGCGGATCGAGTACGCCTACAGCTTGATGGCCGCGGCCGCCGGCGTGGAGATGGCCCCGTGCCAGCTCCTGGCCGAGGGTCCCCGCCGGCACTTCATGACGAGGCGGTTCGACCGCGGTCCCGGCGGCGAGCGCATCCACATGATCTCGCTGTGCGCCCTCGCCCACCTCGACTACAACCTCCGGGCCACCCACAGTTACGACCAGTACCTCCAGACCGTCACCGCCCTCGACCTCGACCTCGACGCCCTCGCCCAGGCGTACCGGCGCATGGTGTTCAACGTCGTCGCCGTCAACCGCGACGACCACACCAAGAACTTCGCCTTTCTACGTGGCGAAGGTGACGGCGACGCCCCGGGCGCCGACGCCGGTCCGGGCGGCGACACCGGCGGTTGGCGGTTGGCTCCCGCCTTCGACCTCACCCACGCCTACAGCCCCACCAGCCGGTGGACCCGCCGGCACCTCATGGCCGTCAACGCCAAGTTCGACGCCATCACCCTCGACGACGTCTACGCCGTCGGCGACCGCCACCACGTCCCGGCCTACCGGCGGATCGTCCGCCAGGTCATGGCCGCCGTCGAGGCCTGGTCGACCTTCGCCGGCGCCGCCGACCTGGACGACGACACGACGGCTGGTGTCGCCACTGACCTGGAGCACTTCCGGCTGCGCTGACCGACCGACTCGTGGCGGGGCTGACCGGCTTCTGGCGGGGCTGACCGACTCCTGGCGGGGGGAGCGGGGGAACGGCGCCGCCGTCGAGCGGAGGACCTTGGCCGTTTGCTCTATCCCAGCCCCGGGCGAAAGGCCCTGACCAGGGCCGATACGGCCGCCCACGGGAGAATTCCCGAGCCTTTGACCTGGGGTTTCGGCCATTCTCCCGGAGTTGGACTGGCGCAAGTGGCCAAGGTCCGAGCCCACCGGGACAAGTGTCGGAGCCCACCGGGCCCAGTCAGGGGGTGGAGGCGGGGACGTCCTCGGGCAGGAGCTCGGCCCGGTCGGGGGCGGTGAGCTGATGTCGCTTGTGCGGCCACCAGAAGTGCCAGCCGCGGAGGGCGGCGATGGTGGGGACGATGCGGGTGGCGAGCACGTTGGCCGCCAGCAGCACCCCCAGCGCCACGGCCAGGCCGATCTCCTCCAGGAGCTGGATGCCCGTGAGGAGGAGGGAGGCGAAGGTGCCGGCCAGGATGAGGGCGGCGGCCCCGACGGCGGGGGAGCCGTGGATGATGGCCTGCCGGGCCGCCTCCCGGGGGGCGAGGCCCTCGTCGAAGCCCTCCCGGAGGCGGGCGGAGATCAGGATGTTGTAGTCGGTGCCGATGGCCATGACGAACAGGTAGGCCACGATGGGGATGGTGAAGTCCAGCCCGACGAAGCCGAAGCCGTTGATGAACACCAGGGTGATGATCCCGAGGGTGGCGGCGTAGGTGACGACGACCCCGACGAGGAGGTAGATCGGGGCCACCACCGCCCGGAGTAGCAAGGCCAGGATCACCGCCACGATGGCCAGGGCCAACGGGAAGACGTGCTCCATGTCGTGCCGCAGGGCTGTCCGGACGTCGGCCAGCTGGGCGCTGGTGCCGCCGACGTAGGTGGTGGCGCCGGGGATGGCGCCCGCGGCCGTCTTGGCCACCGGGCCCGTGGCCAGCTCCATGGCTGTGGTGGAGTACGGGTCGGCGTTCAGCAGGACGTTCATGTACGCCTGCGCCTTGCTGGCGCTGAACTGCGGCGGCAGCACGGTGGAGACCCCGGACACCTTGCCGAGGTCGGCCGCCAGGGCGTTCACCTGTGTCGGGTCCAACGGGGTTGTGTTGTCGGAGACGACGTAGACCTGGGTCGGGCCCAGGTACCCCGCGGGGAACGACTGGGCCATGGTGTTGTAGGCCTGTTGGGACGGGGTCGACGACGGCAGCTCGGCCAGCTGGTTGTAGGTGACCTTGAAGCCGAGGATGCCGAAGGCCAGTCCGATGAGGACGATGCTCCAGACCAGCAGGACGGCGGCGGGGTGCTTGGCGACCATGCCGGACAGCCGCTCGGACCGGGTCCGCCGGTCGGAGTGCTTGAGCCGGGGTGGGGTCGGCCAGAACACGTGCTTGCCGAGCAGGCTGAGGATGGCCGGCACCAGGGTGAGGGCGGCCGCCAGCATCAGCAGGATGCCGACGATGAGCCCCGGCGCCAGGGTCTTGAGGGACTCCAGGCTGGCCACCAGGAGGGCGGCGAAGGCGGACATCACGGTGGCGCCGGCCGAGGCGATGACCTCGCCGACCCGTTCGACCGAGAACTGCAGGCTGCTCTTGGCGTCGTGGCCGCCGGCCATGCGTTCTCGATGTCGGAACAGCATGAAGACGATGTAGTCGGTGCCCACTCCGAACATCACCACCACCAAGAGCGGGGCCAACTCGGGGCCGACGACGAAGCCGAACCAGTTGGCCAGGTCGGCCGTCAGGGCCTGGGCCATCTCGTGGACCACCCCGATGACGACGATGGGCAGGACGGAGATGAGGACGCTGCGGAACACCAGGCCGAGGAGCACGATGATGAGCACCACGGTGGCGATGGCGATGACCTTCTCGGCGTTGTCGAAGGCGGACGTCGAGTCGACACTGATGGCGGCGCTTCCGGTGAGGCCGCCGTTGAGGCCGGACCCCTTGAGGAAGGCGTTGGTGTCGTCCCGCACGATGGGCACGGCGGCGTTCGGGCCGGCTGTCCCGGCCGCCCCTTCGAACACCACCTGGATCAGTTGGACCTTTTTGTCGGACGACAGGAACAGCGGCGACGTCGCCACCGTCTCGACCGCCGGGATCTTGTCGGCGGTCAGCGCCGCCGCCAGCGCCGCCACCTTCTGCTGATCGGCTGTGGTCAGCGCCGCGCCGTCGTCGGCGCTGACCACGATCGACCCGGAGGCCTGGGCGGTGGCCGGGAAGTACTTGTCGGCCACCTGCAGCGCCTGCACCGACCCGTAGGAGCTGGGGAGGAACGACGAGTTGTTGTTCGACGTGAACTTGTCGAGGGCCGGTGACAGGGTGATGAGGAGGACGGCCCCGATCACCCAGGCCCCGATGACCCACCACGGGTGCCCGATGACCACCCGTCCGAGCTTCCTGAACATGCCGTCCGCTGCCCCCAAGTCGACACCGTCGCGCCGTCACCAGGGGCGGCGGCGCCGAGCATAGGCCGAGCAGCAACGACGGTGCCCGGATCCCCACGGCGTCCCAACCGACCGGCTGGGAGAACGAACGGAGTTTGTGGTAGAAAGCACAATATGGATGTGCGAACACGCAGGGAGCACATTGTCCAGGCCCTCAACGAACAGGGGGCCCTCCAGGTGGGGGAGCTGGCGTCCGAGCTCGGCTGCTCGGAGATGACCGTCCGCCGGGACCTGGAGGGCCTGGAGCGGGAGGGGGTGCTCCGCCGGGTGCACGGCGGGGCCGTCCGCAGCGCCCTCGGGGCCGAGGAGACCCCGTATGCCCTCCGGGCCCTCCAGCGGGTGGAGGCCAAGGCGGCCATCGGTCGGGCGGCGGCGGCCTTATTGGTGGACGGCGAGACCGTCGTCCTCGACGGGGGGTCGACCGCCCTCGAGGTGGCCCGGGCCGTCCGGGACCGCCGGCTGACCGTGATGCCCCTCGCCGTCCGCCCGGCCATCGAGCTGTGCGACACCCCGGGTGTCCGGCTCATCCTGCCCGGCGGGGAGGTCCGCCCGGGGGAGCTGTCCCTCACCGGCAGCCTGGCCGAGCCGGCGTTCGCCGCCCTGCGGTTCGACACCTGCGTCCTCGGCATCTGCGGCATCGACCCCGACGCCGGCGTCACCACCCACTTGCTGGCCGAGGCCACCGTGAAGCGGGCGGCGGTGCGGGCCAGCCGCCGGGTCATCGCCGTCGCCGATTCGTCGAAGCTCGGCAGTGTGGCCTTTGGCCACGTCTGCCCCCTGTCGGACGTCGACCTCCTCGTGACCGACGACGGCGCCGACGACGACGTCGTCCTGGCGCTTGTCCGGTCGGGGGTGGATGTCCGTATCGCCTGACGCACCGCCCGGCGCCGTCGCACCCCCGACCGCCGCTGCACCGGCTACCGCCACCGCCCCGGCCGGCGCCGCCGTCGCACCGGCCGGGCGGCAGGCCGACGAACCCCTGCGCCGGGCGGTGGTGGCGATCACCGTCGTCTTCTTCGCCCACGGCCTGCTGTTCGCCTCCTGGGCCGCCCACATCCCCCACGTCCAGCAGCAACTGCACCTGTCGGCCGGGTCGCTGGGAGTGGTGCTGCTGGCCGCCCCTATCGGATCGGTGGTGGTCATGGTGGCCTGCGGCCACCTGGTGCCCCGGTTCGGCAGCCGCCGGATGGTGCGGGTGGCCCTCGTCGGCTACTGCGTGACCGGGCCCGTCCTCGGGCTGGCCGGCTCGGTGCCGGCGTTCTTCGTCGCCTTCATGGTGTGGGGGGCCTTCCAGGGTGGGCTCGACGTGTCGATGAACGCCCAGGCCATCGCCGTCGAACGCCGCAGCCGTCAGCCGAGGATGCCGGGGCTGCACGGCGGCTGGAGCGTGGGGTCGCTGGCCGGCGCCGTGGCCGGGGCGGTCGGCGTCGGCGTGGGCCTGTCCCTCAGCCTCCAGCTCCTCATCCTGGCCACCCCGGCGCTGGTGGTGGTGGGCTGGCTGACGACCCGGTTGGTGCCCGACCAGCCGGTGCCCCGCCGCTCGGCCGGGGGCACCGACCGGGGTCCGGTCCTTCGGCCGATCGTGGTCGCCCTCGGCCTGGTGGCGTTGGCCGACATGCTCTGCGAGGGGGCCGCCGCCGACTGGGCGTCGGTGTACCTGCGCGACTCGCTGCGGACCACGGCGTTCGTCGCCGGGTCGGCCTACGTGGTCTACCTGGTCACCATGGCCGCCCTCCGGCTGTCGGGCAACCGGCTGGTCGACCGGCTGCCCCGAGCCAGGCTCGTCCCCGCCCTCCTCCTGGTCGGTGGGGTGGGGTTCGCCGCCGGGCTCGCCGTCGATCAACCGTGGGCGGTACTGGCCGGGTTCGGCCTGCTCGGCGCCGGACTCGCCCTGGTGGTCCCCACCGTGTTCACCGCCGCCGGGTCCGTCCCGGGCGTCCACGCCGGACGGGGCGTCGCCACCGTGTCCGCCTTCGGCTGGGTCGGCTTCGTGGCCGGGCCGCCCCTCATCGGGTTGCTGGCGTCGGCGTCGTCGCTCCGTTGGGCGTTGGTCCTCGTCCCGGTGCTGGTCACCGGTCTCGCCGTGGCCACCGCCGTCGTCCTCCGGCCGGTCGCCGTCCGGCGCTGACGGGACCGTCCGGGAAGGCCGACCGGCGGCGACGCCCGGGTCAACGCACCTCGACGACCTCGAGACCGGGGATGCGCTCGAAGTGGCGGACGTTGGCGGTGGCCACCCGCCAACCGAGGCTGATGGCCGTTGCCGCCACGAGGCGGTCGTGCGCCCCGACGTCGGTGCCCGACGAGGCGAGATCCGCCCAGAGCCTCGCGTGGGCGCGGGCCGCCAGGAGGTCGAAGTCGAGCACCGGGATGATCGACAGAACGCTCTCGACGAAGGCCTCTCGGCCGGGCCGGTGGGCCGGGCTCGCCCGGTGCACCCCGTGGAGGACCTCACTGGCCGTGATCGCCGCCAGGCCCAGCTCCTCATCGACGTCGAAGTGCTCCGCCAGCCGACGCCCGACGAGGGCCCCGGCGCCGGATCCCGGGCCCGACTGGGCCATCCGTTCCAGATCGACCAGGACCGTCGTGTCTACGACGACTCCCACGGGTCCTCCGGCCCGGCGCCGACGCTGCGGCGAACGGCTTCCATGTCCCCGACGAAGTCGGGATCCGGCTCAGGGACCCCAGCGAGTGCGGCGACGACGTCCCGAACCGGCCGGCCACGGCCCCGGGAGCCGGCAGTCCGGACGTCGTCGGGATGCACGATGGCCAATACCGGGCGCTCCCGGTTGAGGACGACCACCTGTTCGTGCCGGCTCACGGCCTCCCGGATCCGTCTGGGTATCCGGACCTCGTCCGCGCGAATCGTCTCCATACATCCAGGGTAGTCGATCCGAACGTAATCGAACGCTTCCGTACGGATGTGGCTGGCAGCCGGCGGGGTCCGCCGGGTTGGTTCAGGGGTCGGCCCAGACGGTCGGGTCAGACAGCGGCGGTCTTGATGGCGTTGACGTCGGCGACGGCCGGCCCCCAGCACTCCTCCAGCCAGCGCACCGGGTCGGGCTGGGACGAGCTGCCCATCACCGTGTGCACGCCGACGGCGGCCAGCTTCTCGGCCTCGGCCATGATGGCGTCCCGGTGGTCGTCGACGTGGATGAGGGCGGTGACCTCGATGTCGGCGAAGTCCCGGCCGACGTCGTCGCAGTGGCGGCGGAGGACGTCGAGCTTGTGGGGGATCTCGTCGGCGCCGCCGAACAGGTTGCAGGCGTCGGCGTAGGTGGCCACCAACCGCAGCGTCTTCCGCTCGCCGCTGCCCCCGATCATGATCCGCGGCCGGGGCGACGACACCGGGGGCGGCGAGCACAGGGTCTCGGCCAGCTGGTAGTGGGTGCCCTCATAGGGGCCGTCGTCGTCGCTCCACATCTGGAGGCAGATCTGCAGGGTCTCCTCCAGGCGCTCGAACCGCTCGGCGATCGGCGGGAACGGCACCCCCAGGCCGACGTGCTCCCGCTCGTACCACGCCGCCCCGAGGCCGAGCTCGGCCCGGCCGCCGGAGAGGACGTCGAGGGTGGTGATCGTCTTGGCCAGCAGGCCGGGGTGGCGGTAGGTGACCCCACCGACCAGCAGCCGGAACCGTAGGGTCTCGGTGGCGGCGGCCAGGAAGCCGAGCGACGTGTACCCCTCCAGCATCGGCTCGGTGGCCGGCCACATGGCCTCCATCTGGAACCAGTGGTCCATCACCGAGAGGGTACGGACGCCGATGGCCTCGGCGGTCCGGGCGGTGGCGGCCAGGGTCGGCCCGATGGCCTCGGGGCCGCCGGGCCAGGTGAAGCGGGGGACGTGGAGGTCGACGTGCATGTGGCGAACCTACCGGGGTCAGGCGTGGGGTGGCGCGCCGGCCAACAGGGCGTCGATCTGGACCATGGGCGCCGACCGGTTGAGCGGCGAGCCGACCCCGGGGAACAGCCCGGTCCGCCGGTCCCGTTCGTCCCAGAGGACGTCGTCGTAGGCGGCGGCCACCGCGGCGTACGGGGGGACGTCGGCCCCATCGGCCGCCCCGCCGCCGGCCCCGTCGACCGCACCGTCGACCGCATCGCCGACCGCCCGGTCGAGGAGGGCGAGGTTCCGGAAGTAGATGGCGTTGAACGCCTGGGTGTTGTCCTCGACCAGCCGTTGCAGGGTGAAATGGGCCATGGCGGCCGCCGCCGTGGCCGTGGCCTGGTCCAGGTAGTCCCGGTCGCCGGTGATCTCGGCCAGCAGCACCCCGGCCCCGATCATGGCCCCCTGGTTGTACGACCACAGGTCCCCGACGACGTCGCCGTCGGGGGTGATGCGGTCGGCGTAGAGCTGGTCGGGACGGAGGAGGGCCGACCGGGTCCACCGGTAGAGGCGGGCCGCCCAGTCAGCCAGGACCGCCTCGCCGGTGAGCCGGTACAACCCGGCGGCCAGGGCCGCCGCCGGCCCGTTGGCGCAGGCGTTCCGGGACCGGTTCGACGGGTGGTCCTTCCAGCGGATCCCACCGGGGACCGCCCAGCCGTCGTCGCCGGACCATCCGGAGGCGACGAAGTCGAACACCCGCCGAGCCAGGGGGAGGGAGACGTCGTCGCCGCACAGCTCCTGGTGCCGGACCAGGGCGAGGCCGAGCCAGGCGTTGTCGTCGTAGTACACGTCGCCGCCCCGGCCGGACGGACCGATGAGCCCCGACGAGAACCCGGCGGGTCCCGATCCGGTGAGGACGGCCGGTCCGTCGGGGTGGTAGGCGGCCACCCCGTCGAGGAGCAGCGGCAGGACCGCCCGGACGCCGTCGTGGTCGGGGAGGGCGGCCAGGGTGCAGCAGGCCGACCAGGCGTTGGCCAGCGGCCACAGGTGCTCGTACGTGCGACCCATCCACCAGTGCCGGAAGCCGAACAGCTTCCGGGTCGGGTGGTGCAGCCGATCGGCCATGACCGTCTCGAAGCCGGCGTCGGCCCGGTTCGTCCGGACCTGCCGGTCGTCCAGGGGCGCCGGCGGCGATCGGCGATGACGGAGGCCCATACGGGCAGACGGTACCGGCTGCCGTCAGGTGGTGGCCCGGGCCTCGTCGGCCCGATGGCGCCACAGCACCAGCCCGCCCAGGGCGACGGTGTAGCCGAGGAGGATCAGCCAGTTGGCCGCGCCGAGGCCGCCGCCACCGACGATGCCCAAGCCGAGGGAGACCTGGTGGTAGTTGGGCAGCGCCCGGGCCACCCCCTGCAAGACGCCGGGCATCTGGGCCACCGGCCCGAACAGGCCGCCGAAGTACCCGAGGACGAACATCAGCCCGGTCACCACCGGAAAGGCGGCCTCCGGGCTGACCACCGAGCCCACGAGGACCCCCAGGACGGCGAACGGCAGGGTGGTCACCAGCAGCAGACCGGCCAGGCCGAACCAGGTGCCGACGCCGAGCTGCACCCCGCCGAAGGTGGCCCCGAGGACCTCCAGCAGGCCGATCACCGGGAGGACCACCACCAGGCTGGCCACCACCTTCACCGCCAGGTAGGCCCAGGGGGGCAGGGGAGTGACCCGGAGTTGCCGGGCCCACCCCGACGCCCGCTCCATCGACAACCGCCCACCGCCGCCGGTGAGGCCGGCGACGAGGGCGCCGAAGGAGCACATGGCCACCATCAGGTACTCCCGCCACGGCGCCGCACCGTCCACCACCTCGCCGGCCGGGCGGTCGCGGAGGAACAGCAGGTAGAAGATCACCGGGAACCCGACGGTGATGGCCAGGAACTTCCAGCTCCGGAGCAGCCGGCCGATCTCGAAGGTCCCGAAGGCCCGAAGGGCGGTCACCGCTGGGCGGCCCGCCGGCCGCAGCCGGTCAGGGCCACGAACGCCTGCTCGAGCCCGGCCCCGGTGACCTCGAGATCGCGGAACCCGACGCCGGCGTGCACCAGGGCCCGCAGGGTGGCGTCGGCGTCGAGGGAGTCGAGGGCCACCGTGGTCCCGCAGACCGTCACTTCGGTGACCCCCTCCAGCCGCTCCAGCACCGCCTGGTCGACGTGGTCGACGACGAACCGGAGCCGCCGGGACTCCACCGCCGCCTTGAGGGTGGCCCCCGGCCCGTCGGCGATGACCCGACCGTGGTTGAGCACCACCACCCGATCGGCCACCTCGTCGGCTTCGGCCAGGTGGTGGGTGGCGAACACCGTGGTCCGGCCCCGACGGCCGAGGTCGCGGATCATCTCCCAGAACCACCGGCGGCTCGCCACGTCCATCGCCGACGTCGGCTCGTCGAGGAACACCAGCTCGGGGTCGCCGGCGATGGCCATGGCGAACCGCACCCGCTGGGCCTCCCCACCGGACAGTCGGTCGGTCCGGCGGCGCAGCAGCGAACCGATCCCGGCCCGCTCCACGATGACGTCGAACGGAGCCGGTCGGGGGTATAGGCGGCAGACCAGCCGCAGGGCCTGCCCCACCTTCACCCCCGGTGGCAGCCCCGATCCGGAACCCGACTGCAGCATGGCCCCCACCCGCCCGGCGGCGACCGCCTGGCGGGGGGACGTCCCCAGCACCTCGACGTGGCCGGACCGCGGGTGGACGAGGCCGAGGAGGACGCCGATGGTCGTCGACTTGCCCGCCCCGTTGGGACCGAGCAGGGCCAGGGTCTCTCCGGCGCCGACCTCCAGGTCGAGGTGGTCGAGGGCGGTGTGGTCGCCGTAGGCGTGGCACACCCCGTCGAACCGCAACGCCGGGCCCGCTCGGTCCTCGCCGGGCGGGTGCGGAGGAGCTGTGTCCTGCCAACCATCGGGGTCCTGCCAACCATCGGGGTCACCGGCCGGGCGCCGCTCTGCCTCGGCCCCCACCAGACTCAATGCCACGACCGCTCCTGCCCGGGCTACGCCCGCTCCGTCCCCCGACGTCGGCCCGAGTCTACGAGCACCCTTCCGGCCCGCCCAGACGGAAACGCCCGTTCGGGACCAAGTTAACGTTCAATTTATGGTTGGACCCCTGCAAGAAGACTGTCAAGAAGACGGTGGGGTCGGCCCACAGGCGAACTGGGGTTCCGAGGGGCCAGGATGCGGCGGTGATACACCGCGACGCCGGCACGCGCCGCCGCCGGATGGGCCACCGCCTGAGCCCAGCAGCCCGCCGGCCCGCGATAGCGAAATTGATAGCATCAGGTCATGCCCAACGTGTTGATCCGCGATGTGCCCCCCGACGATCTCGAGGAGATCCGGTCGGCGGCGACGGAGCGGGGGACGTCCCTCCAGGCGTACCTCCGTGACGCGGTGCACGCCCAGGCGGTGTACCTCCGGAGGCAGGCTGCGCTGCGCCGAACCGCCGAGCGCTTGGCGGGGCGCCCGCCGGCCTCCACCGCCGATCGGGAGGCGGTCATCGACGCGGCAGAGGGCGATCTGACGGCGCCGAGTGAGGAGATCACCGGCGAGACGTCGTGATCGTCGACGCCTCGGTGGTGGTCGATGCGATCTGTGACCCTGGGCCGCGAGGTGAGGCGGCTCGGGGCGCCGTCGGCGGCCAGCCGGTCTTTGAGCCGTTGATCGCTCCGGGCCATTTCGCCGTCGAGGTCATGTCGGCCCTGCGCGCCGCAGCCAACCGTCCGACCCATCCCTTCCAGCCTGCGGACATTCCTGGGGCGCTGGAGGAGGCGGAGGGATACGGGATCCACGTCGAGTCGACCCCTTGGGGTGACATACGTCGGGCATGGGTCCTTTCGGAGCAGTCCCTCCGGTACACCGATGCCGTCTACGTGGCGACGGCCGAACGCCACGAGGCGATATTGCTGACCACCGACGCCCGGATCGAGCGGTCAGGTGCAGACATCCGATGCCGGGTGCTCACGGTGGCCCCGCCCGACGATGCGGGCCGTTGACCGTGCCGGGGGTCAGGGGAGCGTGCCGGTCCGACGGAGGAGCGAGAGGATCTTGTCCGCGGCCTCCTCGGCCGTCATGGTGCTGGTGTTCACCCGGACCTCGGGTGCCTCGGGGGGCTCGTACCGTGAGTCGATACCGGTGAAGTTCACCAACTCGCCGCATCGGGCCTTGCGGTAGAGGCCCTTGGCGTCCCGGGACTCGGCGACGGCGAGTGGGGTGTCGACGAAGACCTCGACGAACTCTCCGGGGGCCAGTTGCTCCCGGGCCATCTCCCGCTCCACCCGGAACGGGGAGATGAACGAGCAGATGACGATGAGGCCGGCGTCGACCATGAGATGGGCCACTTCGGTGACCCGGCGGATGTTCTCGACCCGGTCGGCGTCGACGAACCCGAGATCCTTGTTCAGGCCGTGGCGCACGTTGTCGCCGTCGAGGAGATAGGTGTGCAGGCCCATGTGGTGGAGCTTGCGCTCCACGATGTTGGCGATGGTGGACTTGCCGGCCCCCGACAGCCCGGTGAACCAGATGACACACGGCCGCTGGTGCTTCATGGTGGCGCGGGCGTCCTTGTGGACCTCCACCGCCTGCCACGGGATGTTCTGCGCCCGACGGAGGCCGGCCACCGGGAGGCCAGGCAGCGCCTTCACGATGCCGACGTGTCGCGGCAGACCGTGATGACCCGGTCGGCGAGCTCGGGTCGGCAGATGAGCAGGTCGGGTAGCCAGGGGTTGGGTTGGTTGTAACGGAGCGGCGACCCGTCGAGTCGTGAGACGTGGAGGCCGGCTGCGGCGGCGACGGCCACCGGCGCGGCGGAGTCCCATTCGTACTGGCCGCCCGAATGGACGTAGACGTCGCCCTGGTCGAGCACCACGGCCATGGCCTTGGCGCCGGCTGACCCCATCGGCACCAACTCGCCGCCGAGTTGGTCCGCCAACAGGAGGGCGTGCTCGGTGGGGCGCGTCCGGCTGACCAGGATTCGCGGCGGCCCGCGGCGGCCGGCCACCCCGGCCGATGGTTCGGCCGTTCCGAGGGTTAGGCCCTGGGCGGGGAGGGCGACGGCGCCGGCGACCGCTTCGCCGTCGACGACGAGGGCGACGTGCACTGCCCAGTCGGTCCTCGGCGGCTCGGAGAACTCCCGGGTGCCGTCGAGGGGGTCGACGATCCAGACCCGCTCCTTCTCGAGGCGGGCCTGGTCGTCGGTGCCTTCCTCGGAAAGGACCCCGTCTTCGGGAAAGGTGCCCGCCAGCGCCTTCGTGATGAGGTCGTGGGAACGGCGATCACCGGCGGCTTTGAGGTCGTCACCTTCGAGCCCGGAGGAGCGGACGTCGAGTAGCAGTCGTCCGGCCTCGGCGGCGAGGGCCACCGCGAACCGGTGGTCGTCGGGCGTCGGGGGAGTGCTCAGCGGGTCCCCGGTACACGAACCATCGCCTGTGGGGTCATGTTGACGTCCCACCACGTCGACCAGAGCACGACCCAAAGGTAGCCGAACGGTCGGAAGCCACCCGTTGGCCTGGCCCTCGTGCCGGTGGGAGCGTGCCGTAAGACCAGGAGACGGTGCCCCGGCTGGACAAGCCGAGCGTGGCGTAGAGGGTTCGCGGGCATAGCTCCAGGTGATGACGACGGCACCGAGAGAGCCACCCCACGACGGGCACACCGTGGCGGCAGCCGAGCCAGCGTCGGAGACCGAGCCGGCGGAGACTGGGCCGGCGGAGACCGGGGCGGCGACGCCGGACGCCCGTCGGGGCTCGCCGTCGACCCGGTTGAGCGCCGCCTGGACGGGCGTGGTGGTGGCGGTGGTCATCCTGATCTTCCTGGTGATCTTCATTGCCCAGAACACCCAGGACTCCGAGATCAATTACCTGGGGGCCCACCACCACGCACCGACGGCCGTGATGCTGCTCATCGCCGCCCTGGCGGGAGCCGTCATCGTGTTGGTGGTCGGACTGGGACGGATCGTCCAGCTGCGACGCCGCAATCGCAGGGTCCGCCGGACGACGGCGCCGCCGCCGTCGTCGGCACCAGCCCGGTCAGCTGGCCCGCCCACGGAGTGACGCGGCCGGGCAGGACAAGCGGGTCCGCAGCCGCGTCACCCGGATAGACCGGGGCCGGGTGGCCCCGGGGGAGTCCACTGAGCGACCCGACAATGCCCTGTTTCGGCTCGGTCGCCGCTCAGTGCTCGTCCCAGTGGCCGGCGTGGGCCGCATGGCGATGGCCCTCGTGGACGTAGTCGGTGTGGTCACCATGGGTCACCGGCTCGTGGCCGCAGTCAGGGCCGTGCTCGTGGTCGTGGCCCTCGTGGACGACGTGGCCCTCGGTGGCGCATTCGTCCCAGTGGCCGTCGTGCTCATGGTGGGCATGTCCGTCGTGGAGGTAGTCGACGTGCTCGCCGTGGGGGACGGCCACATGTCCACATCCCTCCCCGTGCCGGTGGTCGTGCGCGTCGTGCATGTCGTGGGATGTGGCCATGCCTTGCCCCCTGTCTGATCGCTGCCCTGCTGCCGGTCTGCTCCCTTTCTGGCCCCTACCCCGAAAACGGCCGTGGCAACCCCACCGGCGCCGCCACAACCCGCCGACCGGCCACCTCGATTCCTGGGCTGTGCTCCGCTGGCTCGATGGGATGGAGCCGGCGGCGGCCCGGGTTGAGGCCGGTCGGGGTCACCCAGTGGTGACGTCGGCGTCGTCCCAGTAGGCGGTCATGGTGGCGATGCGGCCGTCGGCGCCGACGGTGAACACCTCGATGCCGGAAATGGTCATCGCCCCGGCGTCGCCCAGCTTGGCCACCACGGAGAAGTTGAAGGCGACGGCGTCGCCGGCGGTGTGGACGCCGGTGACGGTGAAGTCGGTGCCGGTGCTGGCGTCGACGGCATTGCCGAAGAACGTCCGGATGGCGTCGCGGCCGACGTTCGGCGGTGCCGACGCCGGGTCCCGCTGGACGGCGTCGTCGGCGAACAGGGCGACGACGGCGTCGACGTCCCGGGCGGTGACGGCGGCGGCGTAGCGGTTGACCAGCTGGCGGAGCTCATCGGGCGTGGGCATGTCTCAGCATGGCATGCCGGAGCTGACGCGACGTCAGGAACCGACGGCGTGGACGCCGCCGTCGACGTGGACCATCTCGCCGGTGGTCATCGTGAACCAGTCGGACATGAGGGCGACACAGGCTCGGGCCACCACGTCGCTGTCGTGGACGTCCCAGCCGAGCGGGGCCCGGTCGCCCCAGGTGTCCTCGAAGGCGGCGAAGCCCGGGATGGACTTGGCCGCCATGGTCCGGACCGGGCCGGCCGCCACGAGGTTCACCCGGACCCCCTGGGGGCCGAGCTCCTTGGCGAGGTACCGGGTCAGGGATTCCAGGGCGGCCTTGGCCACGCCCATCCAGTCGTACAGCGGCCAGGCGACGGTGGCGTCGAAGTCGAGGCCGACCACCGAGGCCCCCCCGTCGGCCCCGGCGGTCTCCAACAGCGGCCGGAACGCCTCGACGAGGGCCTTCAGCGAGTACGTCGACACGTGGAGGGCTTGGGACACCTCGCCCCAGTCGGCCTGGAACATGCCGTAGCCCAGGCAGTTGGGCGGGGCGAACCCGATGGCGTGGAGGAGGCCGTCCATGCGGTCCCACCGTTCGGCCACCGCCACCCCGGCCGCGGTGAGCTGGTCGGGATCGGTGACGTCGATCTCGAGCACCTCGGGCTCGGTCGGTAGCTTGCGGGCGGTCCGGCGGGTGAGGGACAGCCCCCGGCCGGCGCCGGACAGGAGCAGCTCGGCTCCTTCCTCTTGGGCCAGCTTGGCCACTGCGAAGGCCAAGGACGCGTCGGTGAGGACGCCGGTGACGAGGATGTGCTTGCCGTCGAGGATGCCCATGGGCGAGGAGGCTACCGAACAGGAACGACGCAACCGGCGGACGGGGCCGGCGGTCCGGCGGATCGAGGCGGCGCTACCGGCCGGAGGCGGCCGCGGCGGCCGGCCCTCGGGCGATGCGCTCCACGACCGCCGGCGTCCGGTCGAAGAGGAGCTCGACCTCGCTGGCCGAGATGGGCTTCGAGAGGAAGAACCCCTGCACCCGCCGGCAACCCAGGCGAATGAGCTCGACCAGGTCCTCCTCGCACTCGGCCCCTTCGGCCACCACCTCGAGTCCGAACGCCTCGCTGAGCCGCATGATGGCCTCGACGATCCCCTGGTTGGTGGGGTCGGTGCCGATGCCGTCCACGAAGACCCGGTCGATCTTCAGCACGTTCACCGGGAGCTCCTTGAGCTGGGCCATCGAGCTGTGCCCGGAACCGAAGTCGTCCATGGCCAGCTCGACGCCGAGGGCCCGGAGCTCGCCCAACACCTCGAGCGTCTGCTCGAGGTCGGTCACCGCCGTGCTCTCGGTGATCTCCAGGCACAGCTTCGCCGCCGGCAGGCCCGACGCCACCAGGCTCTGGCGCACCCGGTCGACGACCCCGGGGACCACCAGCTCGTCGGGGGACATGTTGACCCGGAGCATCACGTCGAACCACGGGCGGTCCGAACGCCAGGTGGCCATCTGCACGCAGGCGTTGCGGAGTACCCAATGCCCGAGCTCGGGGATGAGGTGGGTCTCCTCGGCGATCGGCACGAAATCGGCCGCCGTCAGCAGGCCGCGGGTCGGGTGGTCCCACCGGACCAGGGCCTCGAGGGCCGTCAGCTTCCCGGCCACGACGTCGAACTCAGGCTGGTAGAAGACGATCAGGGACTGGTCACCCCCGAACCGCTGCTGGTCGGCGAAGGCCTGCCGCAGCATGAGCTCGGTGTTGGACCGCTCGGCCTCGGCCCGTTGCAGGGCTTCGTCGAAGACCACCAGGCAGTTCCGGCCACGCCGCTTGGCGGCGTAGAGGGCGATGTCCGCCCGGCTGAGGAGCTCCTCGGCCGTGTAGCCGTGACCGTCGGCGGTGGCGATGCCGATGCTGCCGGAGTGGACGATCTCCATCCCGTCGATCATCACCGGTTGGGCGATGACCTCGAGCAGTCGCTGGCCGATGTCGATCACCCGGGTGTCCGGCACCCGGGTGTCCGGCTCGATGTCCGACAGCAGGACGACGAACTCGTCGCCGCCGAGCCGGGCGGCGAAGTCGTCCGGGCGGATGGACTGCCTGATGCGGTCGGCGATGGCCGACAGCAGCTTGTCGCCGACGCCGTGGCCGAGGTAGTCGTTCATCACCTTGAACCGGTCGAGGTCCAAGAACAGGATCTGCGGCGGGGACCCGTGCGCCCTCTGGCGGCGGTCGATCTCGCTCAGCAAGGCCCGCCGGTTGGGCAGTCCGGTCAGCTCGTCGGTCATGGCCCGGCGGCGCCAGTCCGCTTCGAGCTCGAGCCGGTGGGTGAGGTGGACGAGGAGCGAGGCCACCATCCGGAGCGCGCTGATCTCGTGCTCGGCCCAGTCCGAGTCGAAGAACCGGACGAACGCCAGGCAACCTTCGGTCACGTCGCCGTAGATCAGCGGGACGCCGGCACCAGAGAACGTGGGCGTGTCCGGTGACCGGCCCGAGTCCTGGATCCGGTCGATGTAGTCCTGGTCCCGGGCCTCCGGGGTCTTCATGATGAGCGGACCTTTCAGGTCCTTGGAGGCGGCGAAGATGGGGTCGGCGTCGAACGGCACCACGGCGAGCGGGTCCGGATCGGGGGCCTCGCGCGGGGGGTACTCGGCCATGAGGATGCTGACGCCGTTCACGTGGTCGTTGCGGCGGAGGAAGGCGGTGTCGGCGCGGAGGTAGTCGGCCAGGCTCTTGACCGTCCAGTCGAGGGACTCCTGCATGGTCTCGTTCCGGGTGGCCATCAGCCGCTCGGCGACCTGGGAGACCAGCTCTTCGATCTCCCGTTGGTACTGGAGCCGCTTGGCGGTGTCCGCCACCTCGGCGGCGCTCCTGCAGAGATCGGCGAAGACGGCGATGGCCCCGGCGGCGGCCGGTTGGAACGGCGTCGTGGCCGCGCCGTTCCAGATCCGCCTGGCGATGCCCAGTCCCCCGATGCGTCGCTCGCCCGGCGTCTCCCCGGTGGCGGCGGCCCCGCCGTCGCCACCGGTCGCCGACCCGTCGACCGCCCACCCGTCGACCGTGGACTCCTCGGTCGGCCCGGCGATCCCGCTGGCTGCGCCGTTCTTGGCCTGGCCTTCCCCTGCCCGCCGCAACGAGATGGTGGGCTCCACCCAGAAGGCGAAGCCCGACGGCGCGTCGACCAACCCGCCGTCGATCTCGTTGTCGGCGCCGCCGCCGGCGAGACGGATCCGTCGCTCGACGGCGGCGGTCAGGTCGGCGACGAGGGTGTGGTCGCTACCGGAGGCCGACCACGAGCCGAGCTCGGTCGATGTGACGTAGACCGCGGCGACCGACTCGTCGACCAGCCCGACGATGGTGTCGAGCAGCTGGTGGAGGTGCCTGGTGACGGTCGGGTCGGCCATGGTTCAGTGGCTGGCGCATCGGTGTGCACCGCCCGTGCAGCGTACCGCCCCCGGCTCCCGACGGCGGCGACCTTTCCGATCGTTCCTCTACCCGGCCCTCCTTGACCCGGCGGCCGGCACCCGGCCTATTCCTCCTCCGGCGCCCGGTGGAGCACCTCGTCGAGGGGCAGTCGTTGGCTCCGGACCGACGCCGGGGGAACGTGGCTCAGCCGCAACACCAGGGCGACGGCCTCGCGGTCCTTAAGGCCGAGCATCCGGCGGAACTGTCCGGACAGGTCCCGCAGGTCGTCGGCCCACCGATCGCCGCCGAGGGTCGTGAAGTCGGCGTCCTGGACGGCGAAGACGAAGGCCGGCGACACCGGCTGGACCCCCAGCTCGCCCAACTGGGCGTTGACCCACAGCCGCTCGACCGCCGCCCCGCCCTTGACGTAGTCCGTCGGGCTGGCGCTCGGCACGGTGACCAGGGCCAGGGCCGAACTGGCCCGGACGGCCCGGCGGGTGTTGTCGCCGAGGGCCTGCCCGGCGTCCCATTCGGCCAGCTGGGCCATGACGTCGCCGCGGCGGACGATCTCGAGGACGGCGACCTCCGGGGGCGACAGCTCGAGGGTCCGTAGGTCGATGCCGGTGCGGAGGTCTTCGCCGGGCCAACGGAGCTCGCCGACCATCTCACGGTGGAGATGGGGGGAGAGGAAGCGGATCCGCTCGGCCTCGCCGAGGAGGTCGCTGTAGTCGGCGAGCTGCTGCTGGTCGGTCACCAGCCTGAGCTGGCCACCCTCGGCCGCCACCTCGGCCGCCAGCCGGGCGGCGAGGGTCATGTCGACCGGGGCGGGGGCCCCGAGCCGCCGGTTGGCCTCCCGCCGGAGGACCCCCGGGTAGAGGTTGGCCAGGTCTTCGTCCCGCCGGTGCCCCAGCGCGATGGTGGCGACGGTGTCGTCGGTGCTGGTGCCGGGCGACCCATTGGAGCCGGGGAACAGGGTGACCGGCCCGAGGCGTCCGAGGGAGGCGGCTGCCACCCGGGCGTTGAGGACCGCCGCCCCGATCGCCACGTAGCTGCCGCGGGATCGCAGGTCCATGGTCGACGTCCGGCTCCGGTCCAGCTCGATGGTCAGGTGCCCATCTCCCTGGACGAGGCGCCACGGTTGGGCGTTCCCGCCCGAAGGCGCCAGGGTGGCGGCGTGGGCCATGACCACCAGCGGGTCGTCGGTCGTCGGGACGTCGGCCGCCGGGCGCACCTCCCGAGGTCGGGGCCGCGGGCGGGGTGCCGGCGGGGCGATGTCGCCGAGGAGGGCGTCGACGTCGATCCGGATCCGGCCGGACGGCAACGCCTCGCCGAGCCCGAGGCGGCGGACGGCGGCGGCAACGGTGGCCCCGCCGAGGGTGATGTCGCCGGCCAGCTGTGGCCAGCCCGACAGGGTGCGGCCGACCTCGGCCATGGAGGCGGCGCCGCGAACCGAGCCTTGCTGGCCGTCGACGATGTCGATGACGAAGGGGATCTTGGCCGCCGGAGGCAGGCCGGCCAGCATCTCGGAGGTGACCCCCGGGAGCAGGTCGTGGAGGATGGCCCGTGTCGGCTCCAGGTCGAACCGTTCGACGTCGAGCAAGCCGCGGTCGCTGGTCTCCATGATGACGGCGACCCGCTGGCGGCGGGCCACCTCACGGATCCGGATCTTCATGTCGATGGAGTCGCATTCCTCGACGACCACGTCGAGGCCGGCGATGAACGTCTCCAGGTTGTCGTCGTTGACTCCGCCCGGGAGGACCTGGACCGTCAGGTAGGGGTCGATCTCGGCGACCCGCCGCCCGGCGAGCACCGCCTTGTTGAGGCCGACGTCGAGGACCGAGGCGGGTATGCGGTTCAGGTTGGTGAGCTCGACGTGGTCGAAGTCGGCCAGGCGGAGCTCACCGCAGAGCCCACCGAGAGCGAGGGTGGTGGCGATCGAGTGGCCGGCGCTCAGCCCGACGATGCCGATGCGCAGGCTCCGCAGGGTGGCCTGTTCGGCCGCGGTGATCCGGTTCCGGTTCCGGTCGAGGCGGAGCAGGGGAAAGGCCTCGGGGCCGGCCATGCCCACCACCGTCTGGCGCCACGGGTAATAGACGTACCGGGCGGTCTCTTCCAACACGGCCGGGTCGGGTGAAGGCAGGAGCCGGCGGAGCTCCTGCCGCTGCCGGTCGACGAAATCGACCTTGGCCACCGACCGGTCGGCCCGGAGGCCGGCGAGCACCTGCCGGTCGGGGCGGCGGCGGGGGTCGAGGACGACCGGGTGCCAGGCCGGGTCGGCGACCGGCCCGTCGGCCAGCTGGTCCGATTCCTCTCGCAGGCGGTCGAGCTGGTCCGTGCGGGCCGCCGCCCCCAGGGCGGGACGGCGCCATCCGAGGAGGATGGTGCGGTACTGCTCGCTCGGGTAGGCCACGCTCTCGGTGCCGATTGTCCGGGCGCCGCTGATGCCGCTGATGGACTTCAGCCGCTCGGCCACCGCGCCGAGGGCCAGCTCGGCCCCGACCCAGTGCAGGCTGTGCACCGTGCAGCGGCCGAGGGCCGCCGCCACCAGGTGGGCTTCGTCCGCGCTCCCGACCCGCCAGGCTCCCTTCAACTCCACCACGCCGTAGGGGATGGCTTGGCGGACGGCCTCGCGCAGCTCGGCGATCTCGGGCGACGTGGCCATCTCGTCCAGGGCCATCGATGTCTGTACCGAGTCGAGCGGCCCGTGGCACCGGACGCCGGCCACCACCCGGTCGTCGGCGTCGATCCCGACGAAGAACACCGGGACGTCGGTGGCCGCCAACAGCGCTTCGCGGTCGACCAGGCCGGTGAGGCCGAACCGGGTGTACTCGTGGATGGCCCCGTCGATGTAGGCCCGCCAACGGTCGGGGCGGGTGGCCGGGTGGTGGGCCTCGAAGCGGAGGCCGGTGTCCCGGTCGACGAAGGACGCCCCGAGGTGGAACCGACCACGGCCGGCCGCTCCCATCGTCGACCGCATGATGTCCGGGCTGATGGTCACCGGCTCCCCGCCTTCGAGAGCAGGCGGTTGAGGGCGGACAGGGTGGCTCGTGAAGCCGCCTCGGCGGCATTGTCGGCGGCGGCGACACCGAGGCGCCGGCCGGCTCCGGGGTCATCGTGCTGCCGCCGCTCGGCCAGGGTGACGACCACCGGCGAACCGGGCGCGGTGGTCCGGTCGACCGATGTGACGTAGTAGGGGACGTCGTGGCCGAGGGCCTCGATGGCCGTGAGGGTGGCGTGGGCCGCGCTGGCCATCGGGCTCCCGCTGGCGTGGCCGACGGCGTGCTTTCCCCGCCACGACACCGAGACCTCACAGTCACCCGAGGTCCGGTCGAACTCGCTGTGGAGGAGGACGACCCGGGGCCCCTCGGGTGGTCCGTCGTCGGACGACACCCCGTCGCGGGGGTCCTGGGGGGCGGGGTCGGCCGGGGATCGATCGAGCCGACCGAGGTCCGTACCGGTGGCCCGGGTGGCCGACGGCGCCGGGTAGTCGTCGAGGAGCGCCGGGGTTTGACCGCCCAGCCCCCGAAGGGTGGGTGGCGCGGGCTGGTCGCCGCTCTCGTACACGGTGACCGTCGCCCCGGTGCCCAGGGCGTCGGCAGCCAGGGCATTGGCCGCCGCCACCACGTCGCCGTGCCCGGCTCGGACCACGACGGCCAGTCGGTTGGCGGCGAGCTCGGTGGAGTCGACGGCCAGGACCCCGGGGAGGCATCGGAGGTGGAGCTCGACGTCGGACGCCGCCGCCGGCGACGGGTTGCGCCGGAGGTCGACCTCGGCACCGTGCCGGGAGGCGCTGTCGGCCAGCCGGATCTCGCACAACCGCCAGAGCTGCTCGGGGTCGACCGAGTCTGCCGGCGACGAGGCCGCACCGGCGAGCAGGCCGACCTCGGTGGCCGTCTCGGCCAGCGCCGAGCGGAGCCTCCCCAGGAACGGGTCGACCCCTTCGGATCCCGAGTTCGCCAGTACCACCATGGCCAGACCGGGGCCGGCGACCCCCACCACGTCGGTGGCGCGGCGGCACCGGTGGAGGGCGTCACCGAGGAGCTGCCATCGAGCCCCGGGCGCCCCCGGGCCGGTCGTCGTGATCAGGACCATCGAGAACGGCCACCGGTAACGGCCGCTGCAGTTGGCCGCCCGGCGGACGGCGTCGTCGAGCACCGATCGGGCGGCGAGGCCCGTGGTGGCGTCGGTGGCGACCCGGGCCTTGGCCATCTGGGCCGACAGGGCCATCTCGCAGTAGGCGGTGATGGTGTCCCGGACGGCCATGGGGACCTCGGCGGCCTCGTCGTCTGCTGTGGTGTACAGCCCGGACGGCCGCCTGGTGAAGTCCTCGGCCCAGGGCACGGGGACGTGGCCGCGGCCGAGGGTGAACACCTGGGGCACGAACGGGTCCGCCCGCAACAGCAGGTGCGCCTTGGGCAGGTGGTAGAGGGCGCCGACGAGGTCGAGGGCCTCATAGGCGAGCTCCACGGCGTCGGATCGGCCGACCAAGCTGCTGAGCAACGCCAGCTCCGGGCTGTTCTGGGCCGTGCCGTTGGCGACCGGCCCGTGTACGACCGGGCCGTTCGGGGGAGGGCCGGTCGGGGGTGAGCCGCTCGGGGCCGAGCCTTCGGGGACAGCATTTTCCATCAGGACCACTCCATCCGTCTGGGGGTTGTTCGGGCACGATGTATCAAAGGGGTCCCTTGTTCCCTCGCCCAAGGGCTGCCGACGTCCCATCGAAAGGAGCCCCGCTGAGAGGATCGATCGACGGTGGGTACCCCACGGTGAGACCTCCCCGCGGAGCACGCCAGTACACCCATGCCGACCCCTACACTGACATGCACGCTGGCGTAACAGGCGGACCGCAACCATGGCGTTCGTCTAGCCGAACACGCCCCTCGGCGCCGGTGGGCCTGGTGGCCCGCAACCGGGAACTGGCGCATCTCGACGACCTCCTCTGGCGGGTCCGCGACGGCCGCTCCGGGGCGGTGGGGTTCCATGGCGAGCCCGGCGTGGGCAAGAGCGCGCTCATCGAGGTGGCCATTGCCCGTGCCGCCGAGTTCCGGGTCGTGGCCCTCCGCGGCCCGGCTGGCCCCGGGGTGCCGTTCGCCCCGGCGGAGTGGCCCCAACCCTTCGGGGCGCTCGCTCGTCGCCTCGGCCTGGCCGAAGGCGCGGGGACGGTCACTGTTACCGAGCCACCGGTCGGAGCCGTGCCGGACCGAGCGGTGCCGGACGGCGCGGTGCCGGCCGTGGCCGAAGCCGTCGGCCAGCTGGCGGCCTCGAGCGGACGCCCGGTGCTCGTCACCGTCGACGACTGCCACGCCCTGCCGGCCTGGTTCGTGAACGCCCTCGCCCAGGCCGCTGGCCGGACGGCGATCGAGCCGGTGGGCGTCGTCCTCGCCTGGAACGACCTCCCGCACCAGCCGGCACCACCGCCGGTCGAACGGGGAGTCCCCCGGCACCGGCTGGCGGGACTGACCGAGCAGCAGGCGGCGGAGCTCCTCTCGGTGCGGTTCGACCGAGTACCGGCCGGCCCGATCTTGAGCGAGCTCGTCGCCGGGACCGGCGGTAACCCGCTGGCCCTCGTCGAGACCTGTGGCCGGCTGACCACCGACCACCTGGACGGCTGGCAGCCACTGCCCGATCCGTTGCCGGTCGGGGAGCTCGTGGCCGGCCTCTTCGACGTCGGCCGCCAGCTGCCGGGGTCGGCCCGGGAGGCCTTGGCCGTCGCCGCCGCCGCTCGGGTCCCCACCGGGACGCTGGCTGCCGTGCTGCGCCGCCTCGGCCACGACACCGAAAGCCTCCGGGCGGCGGTCGACGCCGGGATCCTCGCCGAGCGGGGTCCCCGACTGGAGTTCGTGCACCCCCTCGTCCGGGCGGCGGCCTATCTGGCCGTCCCCGGGTCCGTGCGCACCGCCGTCCGTCGAGCCTTCAGCGACGAGCTGGCCAGCCGCCACGCGGTGGAGCCCAGCGCCTTCCACGCCGCCCTCGACGCCGACGCGCCTGACGACGGGGTTTCCCGCCGTCTCGCCCAGGCCGCCCGGGTGGCCGTCGAACGTGGTGACTCCGGTGCCGCCGCCCGCTACGAGGAGCGGGCCGCCCAATTCGCCGTCGGTCACGCCGCCGCCGTCCACTGGGCGGCCGCGGCCGGACTGTGGTTCGCCGTCGGCCGTCGCCAGCGGGCGGCGCACTGCCTCGACGCCGTCACCACCGTGCCGGTCGACGACGGCGTGCTCGGTGAGCTCGCCTACCAGCGCGCCCGCCTGGCCGGCGTGCACCCGGTCGCCGTGGGATCGCCCGGGGTGGCCGGCGAGATGGTC
>Ga0134126_10000325_pt1 | contig 62286 bp, 48 predicted proteins | sample KB31752_FD_96881 | JGI IMG/M metagenome (GOLD analysis project Ga0134126, IMG submission 96881) | Terrestrial soil microbial communities with excess Nitrogen fertilizer from Kellogg Biological Station, Michigan, USA - KB3-175-2 | ecosystem: Environmental > Terrestrial > Soil > Unclassified ...
AAGGCCAGGTCGTGCTCGCGTTCGTCACCCTGTACGGTGACGTAAACGCTGGCATCTCTGAGATCGTCGGCGACCCGGACGTCAGTCACGGTAATCATGGTCAACCGCGGATCCTCCAGTTCGTAGCCGACGATCTGTGCGATCTCTTCCCGCAGCGTTTCAGCGATGCGCTCCGTGCGATGCATCATGTCAGAACCGCCTGCGGTAGCGGGCGGTTGAACGTTGAAACCCGAAGTGATTGACAATAGAGATCAACCATCCGCTACCGCAGATGGTTCTGACTCCTGGCGGACCTGGCACGATTTGAACGTGCGACCCCGACCTTCGCACGGTCGCGCTCTGATTCCGCTGGTTGAAGGCTCCCTGCCTTCATCTCTCGCAAAAATCAGTGGCACAGTCTTCAGTCTGTGGTTCCAGCCTGCAAGTATTACTACTCACGCGACAATCACAGACTGAGGTCTGTGCCACTTCGCAAATAAGTACTTCGATTGTCAAAAAACTAAAGGAGCGGCTTTAAGCCTCCCAGGGAAGCTGCCCGCTCCTTCAATTCTCCGCGAATTTTGCTTTGAGATTTGGGAGCGGGAGTCCGCTCCCGCTGATTAAGTCTTGATGTAACGGCTATCTACGGACGTTTCTTGTCCGAGTCTGCCGCCAAAAATATTGCTCGCCGACGAGGTCAGGCCTAACGAACTGATACACCGACACATGACGCCGCACGGCCGCCATTTCATCGAATGTTCTTTGTATGTCTGACTCTTCAGCATTGAAGTTTTCTTCTTACAGTGCGCGATCAGTCGTTTCGCGCGAATCGTCTTCTATAAAGTATCAACGGCGATCGTGTCAAGGAATTTCTCTGAAAACAATCGCAGCTCTTCGATAACTCTTCTGGTGAATGCGTTGTCTTCGTCACCAGAAATTCCAGATACTCAGGGTTTTTCCCGACCTCCGGCGCGACACAATCTCGTGTAAAAGTCTTTAGGTTTTCAGCATCATCAAATTGCGGCGCGGTAATAAAATGCCAGCCCTAATCCGCCAGAGGGGAGGATGAAGAGTCGCGCATTTGCGACGCTTCGCAGCAACTGATGAAATTTACATATCCAACGAATACCGGATCGCTCGGCGGCACACGCCGTCCCAGCAATTCTGTCTCCCCATTTCCCCAATACACACCAAATCGCTTTGGCGTTGAGCAAACATGGACGCCGGCAGTCTTCGCGCAACGAGGCCCGAATGTTCTCGTGGTCGAAGACAACGATGAGACTTCGTTTCTGCTGCGCACGGTTTTGACGCGCAAAGGTTATCGCGTGATCGAAGCGTGGGACGGCAAGCAGGCGATTGAAGTTGCAGAGACTGAGGAGCTGGATTTAATTCTGCTCGATTTGCAACTACCGCGTCTGAATGGCCTCGGCGTTATTCATCGTCTGCGTCAGAACGCAAAGCTCGAGAACGTGCCGATTGTGATCATCACCGGCCAGGATCCGGAAAAGTGCCGCAGCACCGCCATCGCGGAAGGCTGCGATGACTTTCTGATCAAGCCAATCGATTTCGATCGTCTGGACGCGGTGCTGGATTACTATGCGCCGACCGGGAAGTTGGCTGCTTAATTACGGTCCGAATCGGCCACGATACTCAGTCGAATAGATGAAGATGAAGATCATGTGGCGCAGATTGTTCGGATCTGCATTGAGCGTGTTCACATTGTTCTGATAACCGATCGCGTCCGGATCTCTCCGCTGGAATCCAAAGTAAAGAATTGAGACCGTTCCTTCCGTGAGGAACTTGTCCAGCGAAGACTGCCGTTCGGCAATCGCGCGCAGAATCTGACCGTTCGTCATGCCAGATGTCACTGTAAACGGCGGCAACCCGGCGTTTTGGGTCAACGCATCTGCCAGTGCTTGTCCGCCCGTGGCGCTCCCATATTTGCTGAGAAACTCAGGACGCTGCACAAACGCATCTGCGAACGCGACTTTGCTTGATTCTTCCTCTGCCGGAGACTTCGGCCCGCCAACTTGGCTCATGTCCGGAATGAACTGCGCGTAAGTCGGCCGTTGATTGAGCGCGACCATGTAGAAACGGAAAGCCCAGTAGCCGCGATTCAGGAATTCATCTGACTGGAAGAACCCGGCGGCAACGTGCAGCCGATCGCAATTCGAAGTGGGCGGCTCGCCGAAGCCGCCGTTCGGACATCCGGATAGCGTGTTCACCCAGTTTTGCAGGCCGGTCTGATCCGGTTGCCGGCCGAGAATGTCCAGGTACTGTTGCCGCACAAAGAAATCCACGCCGTCGATCGGATTACTGCTCGATGGTGAACTGTCATTGTCGACGATCGTAATCGCAGCCACGGATGTCGCACTCAAGGTTGCGCCTGTGACATTAGACAGAGTTATGGTGAACGTCTCATCTCCCTCGACTAACGCATCATCGACCACTGGAATCGTAACGGTCTTGCTGCTCTGTCCCGCTGCAAAGCTGACGGTGCCGATACTGGTCACATAGTCGCACCGTTCCGAAGCCTTAGCCGCGACGACTGAGCAGTTTGCAAGCCCCGCTGAATCACTCGTTTTGTAATTCACTGAGGCAGGAGCAGAAGTATCTCCCGTGCGGGTGACCGTAAAGCTCGCGCTGCCCGAGGCCTCACCCACTGAGTAACTAGTAGCACCAAGCTGGATGAGGGGCGTACGCGTTGACACGCTGTTAAGGAGAATAGTTACTTCGTTGTTGAGCTGACTGGTCAGCGCCACATCGGGCTTGCTGTCGTTATTAAAGTCACCCGCAACCAACGATCCGGAAAAGCTTCCCGCTTGATAGAAAACCGCGGGCGCGAATGTCCCGTCGCCTGCGCCTGCCAAAAACATGAGGCCCCCGTTGTAGCCCGCAACTGCCAGATCGGGCCTGCCGTCGCCGTCGAAGTCCTGAACGATAAGATCCGCAGGCTCCACTGGAATCAAGGCGGTGATTGCGGTTTGAAAAGTACCGTCGCCGCGACCGAGCAGGATCCTTACCGCGTTGGGAAATCTAGTGGCAACCACCACATCGAGCTTGCCGTCACCGTTAAGGTCAGCGAGCGTTGCTTTCACGAGCTCAGTTGCCACCGGATAACTCGCTGGATTCTCAAACGTTCCGTCACCATGGCCCAGAAGCACCAGCAGCGACGAAGGGTATCCCAGGGTCACCAGATCTGGTTTGCCATCTCCATTCAAATCACCCGGCAAAACTGAAAACACTGCGTTTGGGGCAGTCGGCTTCAAGGCCGTCTGGAATGTGCCGTTTCCGTTACCAAGAAAAACACTAATCGTATTGGGACTTCCCAGGGTGACGATATCTATCTTTCCATCCAAGTTAAAATCCGCGGTCCTCATAGAGTTTGGATTGGAGCCCGCCGCGTAAGTTACTCGGCTTTTCAACGTGCCGTCGCCATTTCCAATGAAGACGCTGATGTCCGGCTCCTGGGAGTTTGCCGAAGCTACATCCAGTTTTCCATCGCCGTCGAAGTCTCCCGTTACAACCGCATAGGGATTACCACCGGAGAAGTAGGCGACCTGCGATTGTAGAGTCCCGTCGCCGTTTCCGAGCAGCACGTGGATGTTTGAACCAGTGGTAGTAGCAACAACTACGTCCTGTTTGCCATCCCCATTCAAATCGCCGCGCGCAATGCCTGCCGGATTCAAGTCTCCGGTACTGAAGCCGAGTCGCTTGGCACTAAAGTTGGCGGTCACATTTGACGACAATGCTACAAAGCTACGGCTGAATGGCGGAAGCAACAGATAGTTTGTGAATAGTGCACTCGGCGGGGCGGCATACGCCGTGACTGCGTAGTCGCCATCGACCGGTAAGCCCGAAAAGCTATAACCAAAGGAACTCGTTGTGGTGGTTCCCGTTCGCGAGCCACTGAGGAGCATCGTGAAACCAGAGATGCTCGTGTTAACGTCATTCACATTCCCGCTGATCGTGTATGTGGCGACACTGCCAGTGAAATTGATCACACGACTACTGGACAAATTATTAGAGGTGGAGAAAGGCGGACTAAACATAAACTTGGCCAACGATGGGGTCACTGTATAGTTGCCGCCAGCCGTCAAGTTCGTAAATGCATAGCTCCCATCATTGGGCGTCGTCATTGTTGCGCTCATTGTTCCCGACAACGTTACCGTGACGCCCGACATGCCGTGGCCAAAACTGTCTCTCACCTTGCCGGAAATCGAATAGGTATTAAGTGTGCCGACAAAATCAGCGGTGACGTTCGCAGACAAATTACTAAAGACTCGGTTCGTTGGCGCGAACGTGTAGTTTGTCCTGGCCGGCGTCACAGTATAGGTTTGCCCTGCCGTCAAATCATTAAAAGCATAAGCGCCGTTTGCATCGCTGGTGGTGAATTTAGGCGTCCCACCCGCGAGTGAAACACCAACGCCGGAGAGCGCCATGCCGTTATTGTCTCTGGTAAAGCCGCTTATGCTGTATGGCCCAGTTTGGTTTAGTAGCACGGAGATCGAATCTGCTTGCGCACCGCTGGAGACGATGTCGGGTTTACTATCGCCGTTAAGATCGAGAAGAATTGCGAATCTTCCACCGGCCTGGAGATTGACTAACTGCTGAAATGTCCCATCTCCATTACCCTTGAGAACTTCTAAACCGAAGGCATTTGCGGCCGAGATTATGTCAGCCTTGCCATCGCTGTTGAGATCTGCGACTGCCAGTTCGTACGGGGAATCCGCGGCGAGGTTTACAAAGGTTTGAAAGCTCCCGTCTCCGTTTCCGAGCAGCACACTGATGAACGGGGTCTGAGCACTGGCTGTGGCCAGGTCGAATTTTCCGTCACCATTGAAATCACCTTTGACAATAGAAAAGGGACTTGACGCGGTCGAATAATTAACCGCCGGGAGAAAAGTGCCGTCGCCAATTCCCAACATGACACTGATTACACCATTGCTTCCAAACCCGTAGCTGCTGACCGCCAAATCGATTTTGCCGTCAGTATTGAAATCGCCGACCGCGACAGATGTCGCAAAGTTGCTGGAACCGTAGTTCGCCGGCGGTTTTAATGTTCCATCACCATTTCGCAGGAAGACAGTAGCGCCGCTTCCATTGATAACAACCAGGTCTGGCTTACTGTCGTTGTTGAAGTCGCTGGCCAAAATCGAGCTGGGCTGTGCCAGCCCGGAAAACGAATAATCGACGTGGGGTTGAAAGGTGCCATTGCCATTTCCCAGCAGAACGCGAACACCCTCCGTCAGACTGAAAGAGGTCTCAGCGACGATGTCCAGTTTGCCATCGCCGTTCAGGTCGGTCGCCACAACTCCGTAGGGCGGTTGTCCCACATCGTAATCGGTTCTACTGCCAAACGTACCATCTCCATTCCCAGGAAAGTAACTTATGTTGTTGCTTCCGTTGTTCGCCACTGCGAGATCGGGCCTTCCGTCACCGTTGAAGTCTCCAAACGTGGCGGCATAAGGCAATGAGCCAACAGTGTAATTCACCGGCGGCGCGAAGGACTGAGCCAAAGCTTGGGGCGTTCCCAAAGAGGCGGATACAAGTGTTGCCAACCCCGCTAACAATAAGACGCGAAAAAACTTTTGAGACATAGAAATCAAAATGCGCAAAACCGGTGCTATTTCAACCTTGGTAAGGGCGGCGATCATGTTGGGCCAAATCGCCCGCGATATTCCGCAGAGTAAATAAATATGAAGATCATGTGGCGCAGATTGTTCGGATCTGCATTCAAGGTGTTCACGTTGTTCTGATAACCGATCGCGTCCGGATCGCGTCGCTGGAAGCCGAAATAGAGGATCGACACGGTGCCTTCGGTCAGGAACCTGTTCAAGGCGCCTGAACTCTCAGCGATGCCACGAAGAATCGCACCGTTGGTCTGAGCGCCCGCATTGTAAGAACCTGCCGGCAATCCCGCAGTTTGCAAAAGGGCGTTTGCTAACGCTTGTCCATTCAGATTGCCGTATGCGCCAAGAAACGCGGGCCTCTGCACAAACGCATCTGCAAAAGCAACTTTGCTTGATTCTTCTTCGGCTGGTGATTTCGGCCCGCCCACCTGACTCATGTCCGGAATGAACTGCGCGTATGTTGGTCTCTGGTTGAAGCTCACCATATAGAAACGGAAGGCCCAGTAGCCACGATTTAGGAATTCATCCGATTGGAAGAATCCGGCGGCGACGTGCAGACGATCGCAGTTCGAAGTCGGCGGCTCCCCAAACCCTCCGTTCGGACAACCGGACAACGTGTTCACCCAATTCTGAAAACCGCTCTGATCGGGTTGGCGACCGAGAATATCCAGGTACTGTTGCCGTACAAAGAAATCCACGCCGTCAATTGGATTGCTTGTCGAAGGCGAGCTGTCATTGTCGACGATTGTCACCGTGGCACTTGATGGAGTTCCAAGTTGGCCTCCCGTGATACTCGTTAAGGTCAAGGTAAAGTTTTCATTGCCTTCGACCAACGCGTCGTCAACTAACGGGATGGTAATGCTCTTGTCAGTCTCACCTGATGCAAAACTTACGGTGCCGATGCTCGTCACATAATCGCACCGTTCAGAAGCCGCACCAGTGACGGTTCCACAGCTTGTCAGTCCCGACGTATCATTCGTCGCAAATTTGACAGAAACTGCCAGACTCGGATCGCCGGTTCGACTCAGCGAAATGATCGCGCTTCCCGCACCTTCGTTCACCGAATACGTCGATGCGCTCAATTGAATTCGCGGCGTGTCATCGTTGAGGATCGTGCCTACACCCCTGGACTTGATGACCTGAGAGTTCGTCGATCCGAACAGGTCAACGAAAAACGTTTCGTTGGGCTCGTTAGTCGTGTCGCCTTGAACCGAGACAGTTATTGTCTTGCTGGTATCGCCCGGAGCAAATATCAGTTGACCTCCTACCGGCTGAAAATCGTTAAGGTTCGCAGTATTGGTCTGGCTCTGATAATTGGTCACGACCTGCAGTGACGTTTGTCCCGTTAGAGTCACCGTGAACACAGCATTCGTGGTGCCACTATTCCCTTCCAGTACTTGCACGTCATTGATTGAGAGTGTCGGCTGCGGATCGTCGTCGTTAATCACCAGGTTCGCCGTGGATGGACTGCCCAGGCTGCCGGTTCCCGCCGCGCTACTCAACGTCAGACTAACGGTCTCGTTATTCTCATCAAAGCTATCGTTGAGAATGGGCACCGAAAAGGTTTGGCTGGTCGTACCATTGGCGAAGATCAGCGTGCCGGAAACCGGCGTGTAGTCCTGATTGGCGGTGGCTGTACCGCTGCTCGTCGCATAATCAACACGTGCCTCGCCCGCGGATCCACCCACGCGCGATACCGTGATTACCGCATTGGCGCTGCCCTCGGACACGAAATAGCTGGAGTTCAACTGCAATGCTCCGCCTTCCAATACAGTGATGTTGAACGTTTGCGTCGGTGAAGTGTCGCTGCCGCCATTGGCAGTTCCGCCGTTGTCTTTCAAAGAAACAACGATTGCGGCCGTGCCGCTCGCGCCGCTCGCCGGCGTGTAAGTCAAAACACCGGTGGGACTGATCGCCGGAGCAACAGAAAAGAGACCTGAGTTGTTGTTACTTATGATTTGGAACGTCAGAGTTTGTCCTGCTTCATCCGCTGCTCCCGCCGAGATGTTGGTTGCCCAATTGTTAATCGTCTGCGCGCCGGCGTTTTCATTGATTGACTGATCCGCGCCTTTCGTGAATGACGGCGCGTCGTTTACGGGAACAACTGTCAGCACGAATGCTTGATTGGCACTGCCGCCGGTGCGATTGACTGTGACTGTAATGTTCGTACTTCCCGACAAGTTAGCTGCCGGATTGATAGTCAGGATGGCAGTCGAACCGGCAGTAGCGACGTTAATATTCGCCGCATTGTTGGGAACTAATGTTGAGTCACTCGACGTAGCTGTTATGGAAGTCACGGACGCGACGTCGTCGAGGTCGAATACGATCGTGGCCGGCGTGTCTTCGTTAGTAGTAGCAGCTCCCAGGTTAGGAAAGACTGCTTGCTTCTCGTAAGCACCGATGTCCACCGTGGCCGTCGCGTCGACATCAGGGCCGTCAACGATGCGACTGAAGCCTCTTTGATCGGTTAGAATTTGCGGAATGTTTGCATCGCCACAGTGCGCCACGTCCGCAACGCAATTGTTGCCGGCATCAAGTGCCGGGCTATTGGGAAGCAGAGCCTGCGTCTGAGTCGGGCCGCCGTTATTCGCGAGCGACGCCAGCATCGGATCGAGCGGACTACCCAACGTCCCTACCTGATCGCCATTTGAGCCGTTGGTAAAACCGTTAGTGCCGTCCGACTTCCCGATTAGGTTGTTGCCTTGCGATGTCGCAGTACCTTTGACGTCTGAAACGCTGACGGCGCCGTTATTGGCAATGATCGTGTTCCTGACATTGCTTGTCCCGTTGCCAAAAGAGACGCCGGGTCCGTTGTTACTCGCCGAAGTATTGCCGGTGATGGTGCAGTTCGTCAGGCTCAATGTTCCGCCGGCGCTAATGCCTCCGCCCGTACCGGCATTTGAATTCCCAGAGCCGCCGATATTGTTGGCAATCGTGCTATTGATCACATGCAATGCGAACCCGCTGTAGATACCACCTCCGCTATTGCCAGACTCTGACTCGCTGTCTCCGGTTCTGTTACCGCTGATGTTGCTGCGTGAGATTGTGAGAGTTCCAAAGTTGGCGATCCCGCCACCGTATCCGGCCTGACCAACGAACCCAGTCGCGTTCCCCGTGCGATTGCTCGTGATCGAAGAATCAACCATGGTAACGGTGCCTGAGTATATGAACAGACCGCCGCCCGGGCCCGCGCCAGAGTTGGTGCAGTTGCCGGTTGTATTTCCCGATATCGTTACCTTGGTCAGCGTCAGTTGGGTTGAGTTGCTATAGATGCCGCCTCCGTACCCGCTATTGCCTGAAGATCCACCGCCGATGCTGGTCCCGTTGTCACCCGTTAAATTGCCGGTTACCGATACGTTCGTCAGAGTGGCGGCCCCGGGTCCCACTTCAATCCCGCCGGCATAGCCACCCCCACCGGCATACCCGCCCGTACCGCCTTTGCCGGTCACGTTATTGCTGATGACACAGTTCGTCATGGTTACGGTGCCGGTCGCTACGATGCCGCCGCCGGAACCGCCCCAACCGCCTTGGAAACTCGCCCCCGCAGTAGAGTCGCCGCCATCTCCGGTTCTATTTCCGGTGACGACTAAGTCGGTGAAAGTCGCAACACCGCCCGCCGCGTAAATACCGGCACCCAGGGCACCCGATTGACCGTTAGAAGTAGACGAGGCCGCGCCATTCGGAGTGCGCCCGTTTGTAATCGTCATTCCGGAAATGCTGATAGTGCGATTGTTTATGAAAAAGATCCGGTAATCACCACCCGTGTCGCGCCGCACAGTTAACTGTGCCGACCCCGGCCCGTTGATAGTCAAGTCGGTAATGATGTCGGGCAATGGGCCAGTCAGATTAATCGTACCCGTCACCGAAAAGTTGATCGCATCCGAACCGAAGAACACGTTGGCTTCCTGGATCGCCGCGCGCAACGTGCACTGATCACCTGGAGTTCCAAGGTCACTGTCACACAGGCCGTTACCGATGCTCGCATCTGGCGCATCGCCGAGAGCGTTAACTGACCAGGTACTGCCGGCCATCTGTGCAGGCGCATCATCCGCTGGCGAATGCGCGGGAATTGAAGCGGATCTGTGGGCGCGGGTGACGTGGTTCGAAAACATCGCCAACGACCCAATCAACAGCGCGGACACAATTAACAGTCTGGGACTAGTGCGAGAGAAGAGGGGGAATTGCTTCATTGAAAAACTCCTTGGTACCAAAATGCCGGCGTCCCCAACTACTGAGACTTACAAGGTCGCCATATGGCTAGAGCGATACGCCAAAGACTGAAGCCGAACCGAAGGCGCTCAGAGTCGGGCTGAGGATAAAGGCCAACTACAACGTCGCCCTGCCGGGGAAAACTGCGGCCATGATAATGAAATCGATGCCGCTCGCCAAGTTTCGGCGCTAGTTTTTCCGATAGAACCCGGTAAGACGCGCAGCGGCGCTCTTTGTCTTGATTCCAGCTTCAGCCGCGGAAAGACGCCGAGCGATACCGGCGTGATGAAAGTGGCAGATGGCCACTGCGAGGGCGTCGGCAGCGTCGTGCGGTTCCGGCACTGATTTCAGCGACAAAAGAATTCGCACCATCTCCTGGACCTGATGCTTCTCGGCATTGCCGTAACCGGCGACCGTTTGCTTGATTGAACGCGGCGAGTACTCGCCGATCTCCAGCGCTGCGCTCTCCGCCGCCAGCAACGCGACGCCACGCACCTGGCCGAGCTTCAAAGTAACTTTCGGATTGGTCGCGAGGAACGCCTCTTCGATCGCGCAGGCATCTGGTCTTAAGCGAGTAATAACCTCATCGAGTGCTCGACTGATTTTCAGGAGTCGTGAAGAGAAGGTGGCGGACGATTTCAACCGCACTACGCCAAACTCAATCAAATGATAGCTGCGGCCGTTGGCCTCGCCTTCGACGACGCCCCATCCGGTAATCTCACTGCCGGGATCGATTCCAAGAACGCGCACGTCGCGAAGCTAACACGCCGACATTTATGTTGTCATTAGGAATTTGCGTGACGGAAGTTTTGATGCCGAACAAGAATCACGCCGTCGCCATGTCCGCCGCGCTGATATCAAAATTCGCCGAGACTTTTTGCACGTCGTCGTGGTCTTCCAGCGATTCCATCAGCTTGACCATCTGACTTGCCTGCCCGCCTTCGAGCTTGATGTAGTTTTGCGGAACCATTTCAACTTCAGCGACTTGCGGAGTTATGCCCGCGTCTTTGATCGCATTTTGAACAGATTCGAAGCTATCGGGAGGAGTGATAATTTCCCAGTTGTCCTCATCATCGCGAATGTCTTCGGCGCCGGCCTCAATCGCCAGATCAAACAGCTCGTCTTCGGGCTTCGCGGCCTTCTCTACTACCAGGTAGCCCTTCTTTTCGAACATCCAGCCGACTGAACCGGCCTCTCCGAGGTTCCCGCCGTTCTTCGAAAAGATGTGACGAATCTCAGCCACGGTGCGATTGCGATTGTCGGTCATCGCTTCAATTAAAAGCGCCACGCCACCCGGCCCATAACCTTCATAAGTGATTTCTTCGTAGTTGACGCCTTCCTCTTCTCCCGTGCCGCGGCGAATCGCGCGATCGATCGTTTCGTTTGGCATGTTGCCGGCTTTGGCATCGGAAATAGCCTTGCGCAGGCGCGCATTGGCGTCCGGATCGCCGCCGCCGGTGCGGGCTGAGACGGTCAGTTCTTTGATGAACTTCGTAAACAGTTTGCCGCGCTTGGCGTCGAGCGCGCCCTTCTTATGCTTAATGGAATGCCACTTCGAATGTCCGGACATGAGAAAAGATCCTTAACTGGTTTGTTTGAATGGCTGGCAGAATATCGCACAGGGCTTTGCCAGTTCAACCTACGCGCGCTCAGATGTTCGTTTAGACGGCGCACTTGTGCGCCGGGCTGGACAAGTCCAGCCTCTAAACGGATCTGTTTATTTCAGCTTGTCGTATTCCTGATGAGCTTCCGCGAGGATCGGCAGCGAAGCATCCGCGTCCTTCCACAGGCCAAAGAAATCCTGGTACGCCTTGCGCGCCTGAGCATTGTTGCCGCCCTGGGCGGAAGCGCGCGCGTAATACAATTGCGCGAGCGGATACAGGGCCGAAACCGGATACCAGCCGCGATGATCCAAAATACCCTTGAATTCCGCCGCCGCCTGTGCGCCATTTCCCTGTTTTAAGTAGGTCTGCCCGCGCACGAACTGCGGCCAATAGTCCCCGTAGACTTCGTACCGGCGCGCGGTTTCCAGCAGTTGCACCGGTTGGGTCGTGTTACCGCGAGCAAGTTCAAGCTGCGCTTTGATCAAAGGAATCCAGACCGCATTCAAGAGACTGTCCTGCGGAAATCGTTTGAGCATTTCATCGATCAATTGCTGCGCGGCTGCCCCTTGGTTGCATGCGGCCAGTGCATTCGCGGATTGTTGCAGACTGGAAAGATCGCGTGAGAGCGACAACGCTCTGTTGGTTAGCCCGCCGACAGGATCACATTGGCGGAAGGTCGCCGCGCGGATTGCTTCCTGCAAGATGAGTTGCGCGGCCACTTCTTTCAAGCCGTTACGTTCCGCCCAATCGGCCGCCCGCTGTGTAAACTGATTTGCCGTCGCGACTTGTCCACGAAACTCAGCGGCTTGCGCCTGCCATGATTCCGAAATGTATCCGGGGGATTTTGTGGTAGCCCAATCCAGCTGTTCTTTCGCGCCCGCGTCATCGGCGCGCAGGAACGCCAGATGATACAGATGCATGTGCATCGTATCGGTTTCGAGTTTTTGCCCCAGCGCGTTCTGCAAAACTTGCCTCGCTTCGTCGAACCGGTTCAGACCGATGAACGCGATCGCCAGGTTGGCGTGGGCCTTCGCTTCTTTCGGATTCAAGCGGACCGCCTCATTGGCTTCTTCGACGGCTTTATCGAACGGCCCGGTCAAGGTGTAGCGCACCGCCAGTAAATTGTGCGGTTCCCAATCGCGCGGATAGGTGCGCTTCCAAACTTCGAGCGCGTCGGCAGCTTTGTCGATTTCGCCGGTCACTGCGCCGTAGTAATTCCACGAAACGTAAAGCTTCTCGCGCTCGCTGGCGCGGTCGCGATATTCGTAAGCTTTCGAAGACGCTGCGCGTGACGACTCGTATTGCTTGGTGAAGTTGTAGCAGGTAGCCATGCGCGCATACGCGATCGCAAAGCGGGGATCGAGTTCGACTGCTCGTTCATAAAAAGGAATCGCTTTCGCGTAACGACCACTTGAATGCTGCTCCAACCCGAGCGAGTAATAACGCAGCGCTTCGAGCGATGAAGTGGTCACTTGCTCAATCGGCGCGTCAAACTTCTGAATTGAGCTCAGCGTTTCCCCCAGCTTTTCGCGCAGCCGCGAGGCCGCGGCGCCCAAAGACTTGAGCACCTGATCCTTTCCCTCGGCCTCCGCCTGGTCCGAGGCAATCGTGTCGCCCGTCTTCGCATTCAGAGCTTCAAGTGAAATCACATAATGATTACCAACGCCCGAAATTGATCCGATGAGCATCGCCTTGATGCCCTGACGCTCGCAGATTTCGCGCGCAATTTCGCGCGTCACGCGCTCTTCGGGCGATTTATCCATTAAGCGCAACGCGTCATGCACGCGGTCCTCTGACAAGATGTCGAGAAAGGGCGACTGCCGAAGTTGCGCCGCCAGCGCTTGACTGAGCGTCTCGTCGAACACCGGATCGCCCGTGGTGTTAACGAAGTCGGCGACCAGAATTGTGTCTTTGTCCGTGAGCGCAACGGTGCGGTTGCGCATCGCGAAATACCAAACGGCGCCGATGAGCAGCACCACCGCCACGGCGACCGCGGCCACGGCAATTTTGTGCTGCCGCATTCCTTCGAAGATGTATTCCGCGCTGGAAGCACGTGTTTGTGCGGAGCTGGGAACTGCGCCGGTTGATTGAATTGCCGAGGGCGGGACTGAAGTGTGAATACTGAGATGTGACGAAACGTGTGCTGCTTCAGTTTCCGCAAAGGCCGCCAACGCGCCCGTCAGTTTGTCAGGCGCAATCGAGCGTTCCAGCTCAGAGCGAAACTCAACGCGCTGCTTCAACTTCCGCAGATCGGATTCCAGCTCTTTTACTGTCTGATAGCGTTCGTCAACGTTTTTGCGCAGCGCTTTCATCACGATCCACTCGAACTCTACGGGCAGGCCCGGCGAGAAACGTGCGAGCGGCGCCGGCTCGCTCTTGGCGATGGCGACAATCACGTCCGTCTTCGTCTCGCCTGCGAACGGTGCGCGGCCGGTGGCCATTTCGTATAGCATCACGCCCAGACTCCAGATGTCAGTCCGCGCATCGATTTCCCTGCCGCGCGCTTGCTCAGGCGACATGTACTGCGAGGTGCCCAACACAATCCCGGCGTCAGTCTGCACCAATGCCCGCGTAATGGCTTCAGTATCAGTGGCCTCGCCTGGGAACGATTGGTCGATCAGTTTCGCCAAGCCGAAATCGAGGACCTTCACGTGGCCGTTCTTCCGAATCATCACGTTCTCTGGCTTGATATCGCGATGAATAATTCCGGCCGCATGCGCCTCTTCGAGCGCGCCGGTAATCTGGATGGCAATGTCGAGAATTTCGCTGACTTCCATCGGCGGTCCCGCCAAACGCTTGCGCAGGGTAATGCCGTCGATGTATTCCGTGGCGATGTAGTGCCGGCCGCCTTCATCACCCATTTCATAAATCGTGAGAATGTTCGGGTGATTGAGCGCGGACGCGGCGTAGGCTTCCTGATCGAAACGAATAAGTCGATCGCGATTAGCCGTGAGTTCTTCAGTGAGTATTTTGAGCGCGATCTTGCGGCCGAGTTTCGTGTCCTCAGCCAGATAAACTTCCCCCATGCCGCCCGCGCCGAGCTTTTGCAGGATGCGATAACGCGAAATGGAGGTTAATTCCATCGGGGGATTTACTTCGTAAGGACCAGTTTCTCAAGCTTGGCCGCTACAGCGCCACTGATACGCACGATCTTGCGCTTCGAATTGCTGCCGGCAATTATTTCGACGGCATTTTGCGGCAATTTGAGAATTTTTGCGAGTAGCCGTTGCAGCTCGCCATTGGCCGCGCCATCAACCGGCGGCGCGGCAATGCGAACCCTCAGGGCCCCGTCGTGCTCGCCCACGATTTCACTGCGAGATGCGCGCGGCACCACCACTACAGCGAAGGTCAGGGCGCCGTCATGCTCGGAATAGCGAATCACAATTATGCAACGAAGATCGCAAGTCTGCGTAAGTAAATTCGCCGCAAGCCGGCAGTTTGTAAAGGCTCAGAAGTATCGCACCGTCCATCCGCTCAGAAGCGTTGCCGCGATCACTGATTGAAGCACCCACAGAATCACAAACGCGATAATCGCTGAGACGTCGAACATACCGACCAGCGGGATCATGCGACGCAAAGGTGCGAGCAGCGGCTCAGTAGTCCTAAAAAGAAAACGCATCCAGCGGTTTCCATAACCGGCCACGAACCACGTTCCGATGATGCGCGCGAAAATCATCAACTCGTAGAGGCCCACCAACGCGTAGAGCACGTACCCCAGAATCGCAGTGAGGGCGTTGGGTCTGCCACTTGAGGCCGCAGTGAGAATTGCCGCAATGGTGTTCAGAAATCCGTTTGTGAGCTGAATTACAAAAAATCCAATCAAAATAAACACGACAATAACTATTACCGGCGCCACAATCGGATCGACCCGCATCGCCACCAGCATTCCGCGCACCGGCAAAACGATTGGATCGGTCAAACGTTTTACCGTGATTGCTTTCCAGGTGAACGGATTTACGTCCATGTAGCGAAACAATGAACGCAAAATAATTAAGAGGATGGCTGCCGCTATTACTGCGACCACGCCGAAGTAAATAAAGAGATCAATTTGTTTGAGTATCGTCATCATTTACCGCGGGCGCCGAAGATTGCCGTGCCTACGCGCACCATGGTCGCGCCTTCATCAATCGCTACTTCAAAATCGTTTGTCATGCCCATCGACAGCTCGCCACGCTTCTCGCCGAACGCCCCTTGCGAGCGGTAACGGTCGCGCAATTCGCGAAGTTTCACAAAAAAAGGCCGCGTCAATTCAGGATCATCAAAAAAAGGCGGCAACGTCATCAGCCCAATCAGAGATAGTCGTGCGCAAGAGTCAATTGCTTCGACCAGTTGCGGCAGATCCTTTTCCTCGACGCCTGTCTTTGTGGCTTCGTGACCGAGATCGACTTGAATGAGCACCGGCAATTCAGCGCGCCCCAAATCCTGACAGGCGCGATCAAGTTTTTGCGCTAATGCAACTGAATCCAGCGAGTGAATCACGTCGAAGAGTTGCACTGCGGGCCGAGCTTTGTTCGACTGCAAATGTCCAATCAGATGCCAGCGCGCGGCATCGCGTCCGACTTCGCCGATTTTTTCATCAGCTTCCTGCACGCGGTTTTCGCCGAGATCGGTAACGCCGGCCGAGATCGCCTCGCGCACTACTTGCGCAGGATGCGTCTTTGAGACCGCGATGAGTTGCACTTCATCGACTGCGCGCCCGGCGTGTTTGGCTGCCGCCGCGATGCGCAGACGCACCTCCGCCAAGCGCCTTTGCAAACCCTGGGTGTCGTTCGTCATTAAGCTTCGGACAACGCCACGCACTATAACAATCGCATTTGAAGTGCGGCAACAGGCAATTCCCACCCGGCCTTGAATAGATCCGATATCGTGAGTGAACGTCTTGATATAGTGCGTACACTTCTGTGACATTGGACTGTTGCGTCAGTATATCGAGCGTTTGCGTCGACTGATTAGGTGGCATGGTGATTGTTTGTTTTAGGTATACCCCACGATTTCTGCAATTCTAAATAAGGGGTTTCACGACGGGAGGAAACAGCGAATGAAGATAGCGAGACATGTAAACAAGTTACTGGCAGCCGCTTTTTTTGGAGCGGTTCTATTGTTGGTGATGCCGGCGACATCCATGGCGCAGGGCCGTGGTCACGGCCGCGGACAAGGGCCGAATTGGGACAAGAAGTGCGCCAAGTTTGTGAATTGTCATGACGCGCGCGATGGGCGGGTTGACGGTCGCGGACCGGCTCGCGGAACCGGGATTAGCAATATTTATCGAAACCGTCGCTACACCCGCACTACGACCGATGACATTATTTATGGTCGCGGCCGCACACGCACTCGTCGCGTAGATCGCGATCGTGACGGTGACTATGGGATTTATGGCCGCACCCGCACTCGTCGCATCGATCGAGACGGTGATGGTGACTATGATCGAAACGATGTCCGGTTGGAACGCCAGCGACGCGCAGAGCGACGGTACAGACGCTCGAATCCTTAACGCTGCCTTGACACTGCCTCAGACGCGTTCGTAAGATCGCTTCCCGTTCGCGGATGTGGCGGAACTGGCAGACGCGCAGGTCTCAGAAGCCTGTGATGGTGACATCGTGGAGGTTCAAGTCCTCTCATCCGCACCATAAAAATTAAAAGGCGGGTTCCGATTGATCGGGACTCGCCTTTAGTTTGTAGGACAAACTCTTCGCGTCAGAAGCCCGACCGTAAGGGAGGCTCGTTTCGACGGTTGCCCTCCCTCACGGTCGGGCTTCTGACACTCTTTCTGCTATGAACGTCGCTTCAACTTACCGCCGATCACCGCCCCAATTCCCTGTATGAGCGGCAGCGCGAACGGAGTCCAAACCGGCCAGTACGCCTTTTGGGCCGCTTCCATCGAAGGAACGTTTCCCGTGCGAATCATGTCGGCGTTCGCCTTGCCCTTCATAACTGCGGGGATTGCCAGCAGCAAGCCAAACACAATGATCAGAATCGCCAAAGCCAGCGGCGCTTTGCCGCCCTTGGCGATTGCCGCACAGATCAAGCCGGCGATGAGGGCCGTAATGAAAGTCGCCGCAACCGTCATCAGGATCCATCGGTTCGACGCCAGAAATCTGTGTGGCTTGAACGCGTTGTCCGGTCCGATCACCGTGTAGACTCCGACAAAAATACAAAAGTTAAGTATGAACATCGTCACGTAACCGACGATTACTCCAATAATTGATCTGGCCATGATTTCTCCTTTTGCTGACTGAAAATCGCTGCGCGTTTATCACAAAGCGACGCCCACTCGCAAGCTTAGTCCAAACGCGCATAACGCCGGCTTACTGTTTCGCAATGGCGCTGCGTCCACCACGCAAAACATACTTTTGAATTTTTCCGGTTGCCGTCTTTGGCAATTCTTCAAGAAACGTCACGCCGTGCGGCGCCTTGAAATGAGCGAGATTGGCGCGCGCGAATTCGCAGAGTTCGTCGGCGGTGGCGCTGGCGCACTTTGCAAGCACGACAAAAGCGTGTGGCGCTTCTCCCCAGCGCTCATGTGGAAGGCCCACAATCGCAACTTCCTGCACCGCCGGATGTCTTAACAACACACTCTCAACTTCGATTGAAGAAATATTTTCGCCGCCGCTAATGATGACGTCCTTCAAGCGATCGCGAATTTCGATGTAACCGTCCGGATGAATCACCGCCGCATCGCCGGTATGAAACCACCCGTTGCGCATTGCCTGCGCCGTGGCTTTGGGATCGTTGTAATAACCGGCCATCACGACGTTGCCGCGCACAACTATCTCGCCCACCGTCTCACCATCGTGCGGCACAGGAATTCCCGCATCATCAAAGACTGTCGTCTCGCCTGAAGTGATCAACTCGACGCCCTGGCGCGCTTTAATAACGGCGCGCTCGGCGGCGGAAAGTTGTTCATGCTCAGCGCGCGCCTCGCATACGGTGATGAAAGGAGTGGTTTCGGTCAATCCATAAACTTGCGTGACCTTCCACCCCAGTTCACCCTCAAGCCGTTCGATCGTCGAAGCGGCGGGCGGCGCGCCGGCAGTCATCACGCGCAGACCCCGACGCGCATAGCGACGTAACTCTTCATCAGCATTTGCCAGGCCGATTAAAACCGTCGGCGCGGCGCAAAGCATGGTGATTTGTTCCTCCTCGATCAAGGCGAACACCCGCGCTGGATCGATCTTGGGCAGGCAGACATGCGTTGCGCCTGCCGCTGTTACCGTCCACACGAACGTCCATCCGTTCGCATGAAACATCGGCAGGGTCCACAGATAACGATCGGCGCATGACATGTGCTCGTGCACCAGAGTGCCGACGGAATTCATGTAGGCGTTGCGATGAGTGATCATTACACCCTTCGGCCGTGACGTTGTGCCGCTGGTGTAATTGATTGTGAGCAGATCGTTCTCCGCGATCCTGGGCCGCGCAAAATCGCGGGCGCCTTGCGACAACAACGATTCGTAGTCCAACCAGCCGTCGTGGGCGCCGTCGAGCGCCACAAAGTTCTCTACCGATTTCAATTGAGACTTAATGCCCTCTACCCCGTCGAGATAATCGCGATGTGCACAAACGATCTTCGCGCCACTGTGATTGATTAAGTAAGCGAAATCGCCGGCAGTCAGGCGATAGTTAATCGGCACCAGCACCGCGCCGATTTGCGGCACTGCGTAGAACGATTCGAGTTGCGCATGCGTGTTGGGAGCGATGTACGCAACCCGATCACCCTGGGCTACGCCGAGCTGCTGCAGCACCGCCGACCAACGATCACAACGATCAAAGAACTGCTCGTACGTCAGCCGCAGATTGCCATCAACGACCGCTTCACGATCGCCGTAAAGCTTGCGCGCGCGGCGAGCAAATTCGATTGGAGTCAGGGGCGTTTCCATTGCTAGTTATCATGTTGGGAGCGGTTCAGACGGCCGCATGCAACTTCTTCGCAATTAGCGGCACGATTGTTCGAGGTATGTCGATGGCTGCTTTGATGTGACGTGAGTGTGTGAAGTGACCGGCCACAAATATGCCCGGCACGTTTGTTTCGAAAGTCTCAGGATCGTAGACAGGAACTTCCGTCAGCTTGCCGGGCTCAGTCTTAACGCCTAGCTTCTTCAGCAGAGTAAGATCAGCGTCGCTGCCTACCAGCACAAAAGCAACGTCATTCGGAATCGTCAGCGACTCGCCTTCTTCGGTCGTCATGCGCACCGAATCATCAGTGATTTCGTCGATATGCTTGTAGAGAATTACGCGCAGGCGCCCTTCGGCGATTTCGCGTTCAAGTGGACTGCGCACCCAATGCTTCATCGCGCCCGCCTTCGGATCGCGGTTCTCCCAATCTTCGCGCCAGATCGCCATCGTCGTGCGCGCGCCTTCTTCCGATAAAAATAGAGCCGCTTCCGCCGCGCTGTTGCCGCCGCCGATCACCAACGCTTCTTTGCGCACGTAAGCGTAAGGATCGACGAAGCGATGGTGAACTTTCGGCAGGTCTTCGCCGGGGACATTCAGGTGACGCGGATGTTCCATCGCGCCAATCGCAAAAAGGATCGCGCGCGCTTGATACACTCTGTCTGCTTGAGCGCCCGGAACATTGAGACGGCGGGTGCGTACATTGAATCCGGCATCGGCGTTCCCGTCGACATCGATCACTTCTTCGCCGGTGTTGATTTCTAAATCGTTGTCCAGCACAAAATGAATGTAGTGCGACAGCAGCTCTTCGCGCGTGGGCTTTTCGCGAATTGGCTGCAACCCGCCGTCGCGCATCTCGAGTTCGTTCGGCGTCGAGAACATAGTGCGTCCGACCGGATACTGGCGAATCGTATTCGCGATAGTTCCTTTTTCGATGACGATGTAAGACAGACCTTCGCGCTTCGCGGTATCAGCCGCCGACAAACCCGCCGGGCCCGCGCCAATGATCAGAAGATCGAGAAGTTCGTTCATGCAGAGCTCCGTAGGAGCTGAATGTTTATAGCACGAAGGCAGCCATCAAATGTTAGGCGCAATCGAGCAGCGCTTCGCTGCTCGATTGCGCAGATAAAATCCTGAACGAATCGAATTTCTATAAATATCTGGCTCCTAACGGAGCCAAACCAAACGAGCGAACCTCAAAACTGGATTGTCCCCTTCGCCACCACCACTGACGATCCGCTCACGCGCACTTCTTCAACTTCTCCGGGCGCGCCTTTGACTTCCAGGCCGATGCGGCTCGGGCGTTTGATGAAGTCACCTTGTTCGATCCCAAACTTGTAAACGCCGTCCGCCGCTTCCACTCCGGTCGCGTTGTGATAAACCAAATAACCGCCCAGGGGACCGGCGGCGCTCCCGGTTGCGGGATCCTCTCCGATGTTTTGACCGACAAAGAAGCGCGCGTGCGCCCGAGCATCGCCAACTTCGATTGTCTCGCGCGCGAAGGCATAACATCCCACGATGCCGGACGCGGTAAAACCGTTGCGCTCATAAACCTCTTCCAGCAAGGAAAGATTCACGCGGCACCGCCCGAGATCTGCCAATGAACGAATGGGCACCAGCAACATCGCATTGCCGGTCGAGCAAGCCTGCAGCGGCAAAGTCTCATCAAGATCTTCGCGCGACAAACCGAGGGCGCGGGCAATGTCGGCCTGATCCTGCCAATCATCGATCTCGCCTTTGATCTCCCATTTGCCTTGCGTCATCGTCACCCGCAGCGGCTCGCCGTCTTTGAATTCAATTTCCACGGGCAAGACACCGATGCCAACCTCATGTTTGATCTGCACAACTCCATTTCCGCCTTCGGGCAGCGGTACGACACCCTCACGCGCGAGACAATTCCAGGTCCCCGCGATTGGATGACCGGCAAATGGAAGTTCGCTGGTCGGTGTGAAGATGCGCAGCTTGCGCAAGACGCCTTCATGTTCTGACGGCAACACAAACACCGTCTCGGAAAGGTTCATCTCGCGCGCGATCTGCTGCATCTGTTCGTCGCTGAGACCCTCGCCTTCGGGAAAGACTGCGAGCGGATTGCCGGTAAAGGGCTGATCCGTAAACACGTCGAGTTGGATGAAACGATAGGAAGGCATGGCCTTGGTCACTCCTGACGAAAGGCCAATCATCAAGCAGCCGACGCGGACGGTCAAGCGCTCGTGGGTCCGAGTTTTTCGACGATGCTAAGTTTTCTTTCGCTAAGTTGAATCTTCGTTAGGACGTACGGTGGTCCGACCAAAGTCGGCACGCAACCAAAGAATGACTACCAGCGCGACCGCGACAAGAATCGGTAGCAGTTTCGCAGTTACGCTGATCACCGTCGCCGGTAAGTATTGCCCAAGCCAGGCCCTGAAAGCGTTTGCATTGTCGTGCAGCCAGAAAAGAATCGATTTGTTTTGCACCGTCGCGCCGAACCAGACTGAAGCTACTTTCAGAATACCGATTAATGTGAGCAGCGTGATCACTGAGGCGGCCACAACAACAAGGAAGCGCTGGACGTTCCCTCTGCTCCTCATTACGTCGCTCAACCACCAGGCGATGGCATTGATGACCGCGGTGGCAACAAACGCAACCCAGCCGAACTGCGTAACCTCCGGCTTCGTGAAAATGACACCGCCCAAAATGGCCAGCACTTCGAACGTGTAAATCACCTTGAGCCAGTGCCTAAAAATAAGGTTCGCAAAGCTCTGCGGCACGGCGACCTCAACCAAGCCCCAAAAGATCAGTCCCAAGCGGACTATCCACCCGGCGTACCGATTGCTGGCACCATAAGATTTTGAGATTCCGGAAAGGACTTTTCCGATCACCGTGGTCGCGCGCGCGGCCGTCCGCAAGGTGGACTCAGGCTCCAGGCGCGCTCGTTGTTTGAATGATTCGCGGTAATAATCGGTTAGCTCTCCGACCTTTATAAGGTCCGCGAGCGCAGGGTCGCCATAGCGCTTAATGTTCTCCAGGTAACGAGACAGCGCGGCGACGGCTTCCGCGTCAGGTTTCCCGTGACGTGGACGCATTAGCGCCTCAACCAATAGGTTCTTAACCGCCGCCGGACCCAACGATTCGACAGTTTCCCAAAGGATTGCCGACTGGGTACGGCCGATAAATTCCCGCGCGCGCTCAGCATCAGGAATCAGCGCTGAAATTATTCTCTCAGCGCCATCAAGCCTTCCCCACAGAATGTCGTTTCTTCGCCAGTCTTCATTCAGGAAGGCGCCGAAGTGTGAGAGCGAAGTACCCGCAAGCTTGTGACACCCGCTTTCTCCTTCATCGATCAGCGCGCGCGCGTCCTCAGGACTAACGCGAATTATCTCGACCACGTCCGACTCACCCACATCTGTTTCGTAGAAAATGGGAAATGTGACCATGTCATAGTCAACGAAACGGTCGTAGTAGTGGCCAAGACAGGACCGCGCTACGTCCAACACGCCATCAGCACTCCCGTCCTCCGTGCTTGACGGAAACAATACGCCGAGGGCAGCAACGTGCGCCTTGTTGCGTGCAACTCTGACTCGCTTTTCGATTTCATTTGCCGCGTCATTAAACAGCTTAACCAACTCCGGATGCTCTTTCAGAAGTTCACGCGCACGTGTCGTGCACTCTTCTTCGGCTTCACGCGAATTGTTCGCAGTCTCCGCGTTCGACGCTCGATTGCCGAGAAAGTACTCGATAACCGGATCTTCGCAGCGCTTTCCCACTTTCAGAGCCGCCGTCGTTCGAATGGCCGCTATTACGGCTTTAACCTTTTCGCGAACATTCGACTTTTCGGCTTCTGCGATTGTTGTCCCCTTTTCGCCGGATTCTGAAAGCGTCGACGTTTGGACTTTTAGTTCGTCACCCGTTGGATTTGTTTGACCATTTTCCGTTCCATCAGCGTTCTTTTGGCCTTCTGATGTCTCCGATGGTTCGATCGTACGCGAACGCAATGTCCGGCCTTCGGCTCGCAGGTCGACATAGAGTTGATTAAGTGGCCGCTTCAATTGTAATAACGCGGCGCGGAACTTCCGCTTGGTTTCTTCGGGCAACTGCGTGTTCCTTGGCCAGAAGCCCTTTACCCGGGAATTAACGAAGTCACGTGCCTGTTCGTCAAAGGCATAGAGTCTGTCGATCTGTTTCCGTAGAAAATTGATCCGCCGGATCGGGTAAGACAGTCCCAAGCCAATTAGAAATTTATTCGTCGTGGGCTTTTCCGGGGCGCGGTCGCGATAGTCAGTGTATTTATCGTCACGCCAGGCTTTTAGCAGTGCTCGGATGACCATGAAATAGTCGGACTCTTTGTCCAACTCTCCCACTCGCACCACCAAATCCGCCAGACGATCCGTGACTTCAGCAATTTGCAGCCGATGGTAAACAAGATAGGCTTTACCTTTCCGCTTAATCATGTCGACCAGGTCGAATTTTTCCCACTCAGCTTCGCTAACACCCTCTTTGGCCCAAGGCTGGCCATTCTCCGGAAGGGGAGCCAAAGCGCCCAGAATGTTCCACGTCGCTTCCGGTGAAGCCCCGGACGGAATCGCTACCCTGCGGGCGGCGTCTTCGTCCGAATCGATGTGCCGCATGATTCGGCTCGCCCGGTTAATTAACCGATTGCGTTCGAGGATGCGCTGAACGTCTTCGCGAATAGTTTCGTTGCGCGGCAATGCGAGCGCGGCACGCACGTTTTCAATCGCATCCGGACGCGTCTTTTTTTCTCCCACCAATTCGGGATGTTCGGGAGAAGGTTCGATATAAATCAGCTTTCGATCAACGGGAACGCTTGCGTGACGTTGAGCCAGAGTGTCAGTTGCATAGCTAAATGGCTTGTTGTCGAGAACGCCACCGTCATTAAAAGAGCGTTGGGGAAATTTCACGGTGCGTGGATTTACACTGCTGAGATAGTCCCTATAGAACTTGCCCCAATCGGAATACTTCGATCGCAGCTTCTTGGTATCCGGCTTCTGAAAATCAGGCAGGCCATCGAGAACCTTGTCGATGTCATCCAGGCGCATCGGTTCAAACGCGAACGGAAAAGCCGATGTGCATCGCGCCGCAAAAGCCAGAAACGGATTGTTAGGCTTTTCGAAGTCATTGCGATCCTCACTCGCTCCACTGATGCTCTGCTTCGAGTACACAAAGTGAAGAACATTCTTATGCCGCCGTTCGGCGACGACACGATCCGCGAGCCGAATAGGTAATGTCACGCCGCGGATATCGGTGGCGGTAACAAACAAGTCGAGTTCATCGACCAAGGACGAACTCTCCGCTGCTGGCTTTGCCTTGTCCATCCCTTCGAGTGCCTTGAGCAATTGGAGATACATCCGCTGACTGTTGAGCAGGGAAGTCGGTGTTTTACTCTTTTCTAATGGCGCCTCGATAGACTTCGCATCATTGATCAGCAGCTGGATTTCACCCTCTTGCACCCAGAGGCCTTCCAATGGCTTCATCTCCTGTTCATTGGCCAACGCTTTCGCAAGAAACACACCGTTGATTCCTCCGGCTGAGGTTCCCGAAATGATATCCACCACAAACCGAGTCGGCGCCCCGGTCGGATTCTCCTCCACGCCCGCGACGTCATCACCGAGCAGTTGGCTAATCTCGCGGTAGATCAATTCACTTCCGGTCAGGCCAGCCGGATCTTGCTTTGCCGTAGATTTAACTAAGTGCAGCAACTCCTGCGCGACTCCGTTGATGTAAATCGCGAGGCTCACACCGCCGTACATCACGACGGCAAAGCGAACTTCTTTGGTGTAGTCGACGTTGGGGGTCGCAGGCGTGGCCATTGGCTCCTCCGTGAGAATCGGGCTGAGATAAATACAACGCGGGGCGTATGCGATTCCGGCGCCAGCCGTGAATTAAAGACGCTGGCGACTTAACTGCGAATCACGCGTTGTGAGAGCGCGGGCAAGATATTAGCGAAGCTGCGAAAAGTCAACAGAAAGACTGGTTTGTGTGAGTTACTACCTGAGGGTCTTTCTGAGCCAATCGCCGATTCGATCCATCGCGGTGTTGTGAACCTCGGCCTGAGAGACTCCCAATGTTTTGGGGACTTTGAAGGAATGATCACCACCTTCAATTGCGTAGAGCTCTGCGCGCAGCTTCAGCTTCTTAATGATCTCAGCTATTTCCTGCTTTGTTCCGAATGCATCGCGCGCCCCCTGCACGAACAGCATCGGCGCTTTGATTTTGGGGAGATGTTCTGAACGCATCTTGTCCGGCCGTCCCGGTGGATGGAGCGGGTAGCCCAGGAAGACCAGGCCATCGATGTTTTCAGGATGTGACGCGGCTACCTGTGAAGCGATACGCCCGCCCATCGACTTTCCACCGATCACCAGATGATTACCCTTCAGCTTTTTATGCGTGAGCATCGCATCAATCACGGCGCGATAACATGATTCGAGCCGCGGCGCCGGATCAGGAATCTTGCGGCCTTGCTCCATGTAAAGAAAATTGAAAGTGACGACGTCAAGTCCGCGCTTGCCGAGTCCATTCCCAAATTCGCGCATGAAGCCGCTCAACTGATTTGCGCCCGCGCCGTGACCGAGGATGAGCGTGATCCTCGAGCGGTCGCGTTTCGCAGCCGCATACAGCAGCGCAGTCACGCTTTCACGCTCATTGACGTGTATCAATAAATTCGCTGACATCGTCTCGGTTGTCTCGATGGCCGATGAAGCACATTGACCCGGCTGAGTTACCGCCCAGGGTTTGCGCTTCTGCGCGATGAAATGTTATTTGTCAGCGGCTGGTTTGGCAATCTGGATTTCCCGACAGTACACCCCTAATGAAAAACCCAGGACTCGTTTCTCGGTTTGCAGGATTGCTGCTGTGCAGCTTGGTCGCGTACTCAATCACCGCTCAGCAGCCCTGCGCTCGTCCGCCCGCACTGCCCACGGCAAACGAACCTAACATATTCAGTGACGAACAAGAGGTAATGCTCGGAGATGCTGTCGCTGAATACCTGCAACGCAACTACCACATTATTGAAGACAGTGACGTGACGGCTTTCCTTACGCGTGTGGGCGAACGGTTAATTCGGAAGTTGCCCCCCAACCAATTACGTTTTCAGTTCTTTCTTGTGGATTTGGCTGACGCAAACGCTTTCGTCTTGCCGGGCGGCAGGATTTATGTAAGTCGGAAACTGGTTGCCGCATCTGAATCCGAAGACGAACTTGCGGCAGTGATTGCGCACGAGTTAGGCCATCTGGTGGTGCATCAGGGGGCGATCGACACGACGCGGATGTTCAAAGAGGCGTTGGGTGTTACCAGGGTTGGCGACCGCCGCGACATTTTCGAAAAGTACAACCAGCTTATTGAGAACCTGGCGAAAAAACCTGGAGCATTCAAAACCGGGGATCGGGAAAAGGGTCAACTGGTCGCCGACCAGGCCGGTCTATACGCGCTGGTGGCTGCCGGTTACGACGCCTCAGCGATGGCGCGGTTCTGGAATCGCATCACCGAAACGAAAGGCAAAACGGGAAATTGGTTTTCTGATCTTTTCGGCACAACGCGGCCAGAGGAGCGGCGCCTGCGTGAGATGTTGAACGTTGCCGAAGCCATCCCCGCGAGTTGCCGTCAGCCAAAGACTGCAACCCAGTCAGACGAATTCAAGGAATGGCAAACCCGGGTGGTGAGTTACAACGGCCTGGGGCGTCGCGAGTCCATTCACGGCGTGGTTTCCAAACAACAGCTGTCGCCACCCTTGCGCAGTGACATTATTCATCTGCGTTTCAGCCCTAACGGCAATTACATCCTGGCTCAGGACGACGCCGGCATCAACGTGTTGACTCGCGATCCTTTCAAACTGCTCTTCCGCATCGAAACTCCATTCGACGCGTACTACGCCAACTTCTCGCCCGACTCGCAGATGGTCGTCTTTTACTCTGACAACCTCCGGGTCGAGCGCTGGAGTGTGGCTGAACAAAAGTCAATCGATGTCACTGAAGTCGTTATCCACCGCGGCTGTTTGCAGACAAAGGTGTCGCCAGACGGAAAGCTGCTCGCGTGCCTGACGCCAGACTTTGAACTGCGCTTATACAACATCACCTCGGGTGACATCGTCTGGCGAAAGAAAGACTTTTATTCGATCGACTACTCGCGGTACCTGATGATTATTGCGGCCCTTCAGGTCGCCAAAGCCAACGCCGGTGACCTGAACCTTCGCCTTATCAATATGCAGTTTTCCCTGGATGGCCGCTTTTTTGCCGCGGGCTGCTTCAGCACGTGGATGTATCGAAGGACTAACAGCGGCACCGTCGCCGAAGTCGTCGACACGAACAATTTCGCTAAGGTTCCAATTCCCGATTTCGTGAAAAAGCTGATTGCCGGCGGCTTCACCTTCATGGATGGAAACCGGCTGGCGGGCATCAATCGCGAAAACGTAAAGAAGTCCGCTGTGGTCAAGTTTCCCACCGGAGAACTTATTTCCGAACTTGAACTCTGGCGACCCGGACTGGCTGCAACCACGAGTGGAGACTATTTGTTGATCCGGCCGATCAAAGACTATGCACTGGGCGTAATGGACATAAATACCGGGAAGATAACGAAGGTTAATGAGCGCGGCGCGCTGGATATCTTCGACCAATTCCTGGTCGCTGAGTTGCGAAACGGCGAAATCGGTCTCTATAAGCTGGACAAGAACGAACTGGTACGTCGTGCGGTACTGTCAAACTTCACCCTGGGGCGCTTGCACGTGGCAGAACTTTCAGCGGATGGAAAGTGGTTGGCGTTGTCTGGGCGCTCACGCGGTGGCGTGTGGAATTTGACGAACGGTCAGGCGGTGCTATCTCTGCGTGGCTTTCAGGGTGGTTTTGTCAGCGAAGACGGCTACTTTTTCGCGGACTTTCCCAAATACGAGGAGGCCGACCGGAATGTAGTTCGCTTTAATCTCACCAACGGGGAGATCACGCCCTGTGCAAAAGTTGAAGAGCGCGAAGCCCAGCAGATCGGGCCCTATCTCCTTATCACGAAGTCAGTAAATGCCGGCGCCAAAGAGCAGGCGGATTTTGAATCTGCCGAAAACGCCGGTGCCGCCAGCTACGTCGACTATCGCAAGAATGTAGTTATCGAAGTCCAGGATGCGCGCACCAGGCAATCACTCTGGACGAAAACCTACCCGAAGGAATCCCCGCGCATTTGGGTCGCTCCGGGTATGGATACCGTAGGGCTTCTCTGGAATGTTGGCGATGAAGCGGCGAAACTGGAAATCAAGAACGATGCGCGGCTCTCGCAGCAACTCTCAAAAATGCAGGAGAAAGAGGGTGATTATTTTTTGCAAATCCTCGACGCCCGCACCGGCACCGAGCTGGGCAGACTCCTGATTGAAACTGGTAAAGGGTCCTTTCGGCTTTCGAACGTGTTTGCGGCCGGCGATCGAGTCATCGTGCGCGACACGCAAAACCGAATCCTCGTTTACTCTCTCAAGAGCGGTGAACAGGTGGGCAAGGTCTTCGGCGGCAACGCCACGCTGTCGTTGAAGAACAACCTGATGTGCGTAGAGAACGAAGTCGGGAAACTGGCAATCTACGATCTAAACACACTCGAAAAGATTGATGAACTAATATTCTCGAGCCCTATTTCGCTGGTGCGATTCACGCCTGACGGTAGCCGGCTGTTTGTCCTGACCGTCAATCAATTCACTTACATGATCCAGATTTCCGCAAACAAGATTGTCGCAAAGAACTGACCTGCGAGCGGCGTCAACGTCCGCGATACTGCCGTGGTACGCGATTGCTGATCCCGCAAGTGACTTCATAAGAAATTGTGCTCGCGAACTCGCCTAAGTCTTCGGCCGTAATCGAACAGGCGCCGTCACCTCCGAGCAGAGTAACGCGATCGTCGAGCGAGACGTCTGGCACATCTGTCACATCGATAATCGTCAAATCCATCGAGACGCGTCCAACCACCGGCGCGAATTGGCCACGCACGATCACTCGCGACTGGTTCGAGAAGGCGCGGCGGTAACCATCATCGTAACCGATCGGAAGCGTGGCAATCAGCGAATCGCGCGAGGTTTCGAACGTGCCGCCATAACCGAGCCTTTCACCTTTTTTGACTTGTTTCAACAGCTCGATCCTGGAATACAAAGACATCACTGGTCTAAGCGGGGGTGAACCAACACGTTGCGGCAGAACGTCACGCTGAAAACCGTAAAGCGTGCCGCCCGGCCGCACCAGATTGAATCGAGAATCGGCAAACGCAAATAGCCCGGCTGAGTTTGCCGCATGCACGTGCGTGGGATTGAACCCATGTTCGCGGAACAGCGCCACCGCTTGGCGAAAGCGATCAAGCTGCGTCCGAGTAAACTCGACTTTTGTTTCCTCGTCTGCCGACGACAAATGCGTCATCAGCCCATCCACGCGAATGTTCCGGCATTGCTTCAGGGCTTCACAGAACTCCGTCAAATCATCGTAGGGAACTCCCAGCCGGCCCATTCCTGTATCGATCTTGATGTGAACATCGATGATCTTGCCTGCATTCGCGGCCGCGCGATCCAGCCCTCGCGCGACATCAAGTCGATAAACAACCGGTGTTAGGTTTTGCCGAATGCAGAGGTTCTCCTGTCCCGTCCACATGCCGCCCATGCAGAGAATCGGTTTCGTGATTCCCGCGTTTCTTAAGTCGCTGCCCTCCTCGGGCAGCGCGACGCCAAACCATGCGGCGCCTTCTTTCTGCAAACGCCGCGCGCATTCCACCGCGCCATGACCGTAAGCATTGGCTTTCACTGCGGCGAGAACTCCCACCTCGGACCCAACAACATCACGGATCACGCGGAAGTTGTGTGCCAGCGCGTTGAGATCGATTTCAGCCCAGGTTGGACGACCGGAGGATTGGTTCATCGATCCATTGTTCCACTGATTCATTGGTCGGAATTATTGGATCAATGATCAAATGAATCAATGGGTCGATATTAGAAGTCATCGCCGCGACTGATCCGCGGCGAGCCCTTCGAGCGATCGAAACGGCTCAGGTATTGACCGAGCGCTTCGCGTTCGAGGTCGGTGAACTTGGCAAATTGATTCAAGAAGGCGAGATAGATCGTGTCGGTGGGGCCGTTGCGTTGCTTCGCGACAATCAGCTCAGCAATGTTCTTGTTTTCGTCGCTGCGATTGTAAACCTCTTCCCGATAGATGAACGCGACGACATCCGCATCCTGTTCGATCGCGCCTGACTCGCGCAAGTCGGCAAGTTGGGGACGATGATCAGTGCGATTCTCCGGCGCGCGCGACAACTGCGAAAGTGCGACGAGCGGAATGTTCAATTCTTTCGCGAGCGCCTTCAACTCACGCGAGATTTGCGAAACCTCTTGTTGTCGCGACTCCACCCGCCGCGACGAACCCGACATCAACTGAAGATAATCGACCACGATCAGGTCGAGCTGTTTCTGCTCAGTTGCCAGGCGGCGTGCTTTGGCGCGCATCTCGAGAACCGAAATCGCGGGTGTGTCATCGATAAAGATTTTTGCCTCCGCAAGTTTGCCCAGAGCTTTGCCGAGCCGTGCCCACTCGTCGTTCGACAGAAAGCCGCTGCGAAACTTCTGCGCATCCACGTTGGCTTCGGAACAAAGCATGCGCATCGCCAACGCTTCTGCCGACATTTCCAGACTGAAGATGCCGACCACTGCCTTGCTTTCAATGGCGGCGTGCTGCGCCAACACGAGAGCGAGACTTGTCTTACCCATCGAGGGGCGCGCGGCGATCACCACCAAATCCTGCTTTTGCAGGCCGGAAGTCAGCGAATCGAGGCCCCGAAACCCGGTGGGCACGCCGGTTACTACCAGATCGCGGTGCTCAACCGCCTCAGCTTTGGCGAGCACTCGGTCCGCCGGATGCTTGATGTGCTCGAAACCCTGGCGAATGCGCTCATCAGCCAAAGCGAAGATCGCGTGTTCGGCGTGATCGAGGATGTTCTGAGGTTCGTCTTCCTCTTCCAGCGCTTCCGCGGTGATCTTGTGGGCAACTCTTACGAGCTGTCGCAACAGAGATTTTCCGCGCACGACTTTGGCGTACTGCGCGATGCTGGTAACGTGCGGCAGACCGTAGGTGAGGTTAGTCAGAAACAGAACGCCACCCGACGAATCAAGCGAGTTGTCTTTGCGCAACTCCTCAGCGATCAGAATTGGATTGATTTCCGAACCACGCTCGAACAGAGCAATCATGGCGGTGAAAATGCGGCGGTGCGACGGCACGTAAAAGTCCGACGGCTTCAACATCTCGATCGCCTGCGCTACGAGCGTGTTGTCGAGAATGACGGCGCCGAGAATTGCTTTTTCAGTTTCGGGACTGCTGGGAAGCGGTTTCTCGAGGCTCGCGTCGCGGATCGGTTCAGGCGTGGCCATTGGTGTGTAATGAAAAAGAAAAACGCCGCAAGAAAAAATTCGGTTGACGAATTTATGCTTGCGGCGCGAACTATACTACATGCAGTTCAAGACGCGTGAGAGAGAGCCCTGCTTTATTTTCCGTGATGTTGAAATTACTCGGATGCTTCGGTCTCTGCTGTCTCCGGCGGAGCCGATGAAGCAGATGTTTCCGCTTGCAGCGCTTCGACATCAACCTCAACTCCGCCTTCGCCGAGCACGCTGACGGGCAATTCGACGGTGACATCACGATGCAAACGGAGCGGCACGTTGTAATTTCCGAAACGTTTGATCGGCTCGCGCAGAACGATTTTGCGGCGATCGATTTCATAGCCCTGCTTCTCCAACTCGTGCGCAATGTCCATCGAAGTGACTGAGCCATAGAGGACGCCGGCCTCTCCGACTTTGCGCTCGAACTTAAGTGTCAGACTCTTCAGTTGATTCGCCTGCAATTCAGCCGTCGAACGCTCCTTGGCTTCACGTTTCGCCAAAGCTGCCCGCTCGCCTTCGATCTGTTTCACATTGCTGGCCGTCGCTTCGACTGCCAGTTTGCGCGGCAACAGATAGTTGCGCGCATAGCCGGCTTTGACGCGCACAATTTCGCCGCGCGCGCCCAGGTTATCGATGTCTTCACGTAAAAGAACTTGTTTGTTTGCCATGATCTGAGTCCTCAAATTCGTGTCAGAAGCCCGAGCGTAAGCGAGGGCAACTCTCGCCAAAGTGGCCCTCCCTGACGGTCGGGCTTCTGACACGCAAATCCTTAGTCAGCCGCGTACGGCAGCAGCGCGATGTTGCGCGCGCGTTTGATTGCTTCTGCGAGCATCCGCTGGTGCGTCGCGCAGACACCCGAAATTCGCCGCGGCAGAATCTTGCCGCGTTCGGGCGTGTAGGACTGCAACAGCTTCAAGTCTTTGAAGTCGATGTAGTCGACCTTTTCCATGCAAAACCGGCACATCTTTCGCCGCTGCATGCGTCGCGGTCCGCGCCCGGGCATTCCCGCCCGTTCGTATTCCCGCTCAAACCCATATGCGCTGTCGCGCTCGTCAAAATTCGTGGACATAGTTACCTCATTTTAGATTTGCGATTTGCGATTTGCGATTTTTGATTTCTTTTGTCACAAGGATCGACCAGCTCAAGCCTCGTTAGATCGCAAATCAAGAATTATCTTATGCAGTTTCCGCTTCAGATGCCCCCTCAGCTCCCGCAGAGGTTCCAGCCTTGGCTTTGCCCGCACTCGGGCGCCGCTCAGCTTTGCGCGCCCGGCGGCTCTTCAACTTCTCGGCGCGCCGACGATCTTCGTCCACGCGCACGGTCATATAGCGAATGATGCGATCGTTAACGCGCATGCGCCGTTCCAGTTCGGCGATTTCCTTGCCCGATCCGTCAACCTCCAGCAGCACATAGATACCGTCGCGCTTGTGGTTGATCTCGTAAGCCAGACGCCGTTTGCCCATCATCTCTGTCTTGGTGACACTGCCACCCTGATCCGTGATGATCTTCTGCACGGCCTCAGTCATGCGCATGACTTCGGCGTCTTCAGCATTCGGATCGATGATGAAAACTATTTCGTAAGTTCTTTTTTCTGCCACTTCTTCCTCCAAAAACGTCAATGGTAAATGGTGAATGGTAAATCGGACCTGCGGTCCCAGGTTTCTAACGCCATCTATTTACCATTTACGATTTACCATTTACTGGTTGTAAACCGACATCGCTTTCTTGATGCCGTCTCGCAGCGCCGAATGAACGGCCTCTGCGGCTTTGTCTAAAATCTTTTCAACTTCCTCTCGCTGCGCCTTGGGAAAATCAGCGAGCACAAAACCCTTCGCGTCACCCAACGGATGCTCCGGCTGAATTCCAATCCGCAACCGCATGAACTCGTTTGTGCCAAGCGCCGCGATGATCGACTTCAACCCGTTGTGCCCACCGGCGCTGCCCCGTTCGCGCAGACGAATCGTTCCCCACGGCAAAGCCAAATCGTCGCTGATCACAATTAGCGATTGCGACAGATCGTCGACGTAGTTCTTCGCCGCCAAACATGCAACTGCTTCACCGCTGAGGTTCATGAACGTTTGCGGCTTAATCAGCCGCACTCGCTCGTTCTCAATAGTTACCGAGGCGACCAGCGAACGACATTCCTTGTGCTTTACAGTCGCTCCTGCCTCCGCCGCCAATTTGTCAATCAACATGAAACCCAGGTTGTGCCGCGTTGACTCGTACTCAGCGCCCGGATTTCCCAATCCAACGATTAGAAACATTACCGATTTGCGATTGCCAATTGCCGATTTGAATCGCGGTTCTCAACAGACGAGACTGCCAATCGGCAATCTGAAATTGGCAATCGGCAATGCCCTTACTTCTCTTCTTCCTGGGCCTCGTCTTCCTTCTTGCCCTTGCCGATGACTTCGGGTTCGGCCGGCGCTTCCCCTTCCACTGGCGCGACTTCGACCACCTCTTCCTTCACAATGCCGACGGTGGCAATTACCGTATCGGGCGCTTCCAGAATTTCGACACCCTCACTGACAGGAATGTCGGAGACGTGCAGCACCTCGTGCGCCCCAAGGTTCGTCACGTCCACATCGATGTGTTCGGGAATGTCGCGGGGCTGGCAACGGATATCGAGGTTGCGGACGATTTGCTCCAGCACGCCCGCCTGTTCGCGCACACCCACAGGTTCGCCAACCAGGCGCAGCGGCACAGTCGTCTCGATCTTCTCGCCCTTCACCAGACGCTTGAAATCTGCGTGAATCAGATGCATTCGGACGGGATGAATTTGGCGATCCGCGAACATCACTTCGCTGGCGCCCACGCCCTCGATGTCTACCGTGAAGATCGTGTTGCGACCCGTGTCGGAGCGCAAAATCGCCGCCAACTCGTTGGCTGGCGCGAGGGCCGCGACCGTTTCGCCCTTGCCGCCGTAAATCGTCACCGGCACCTGGCCATTGCGGCGCGCGCGGCGCGCATCATTCTTGCCACGTCCATCGCGCGAGGTCGCGCGCACTACAATTTCTTTCTTCTCTGCCTTCTCTGCCATGATTGCTGCTCCAAACTATTCGATTTGTTTAGAGTCGGCACTTGCGCCGACTGCGCGGACAAGTCCGCGCGCTAAACGACTCAGTTAATTTTTTCTGCTGAAAGCTGACAGCTGATTCGCTGTCGACCGACGTACTGACGGCTACTATGCTTTCAGTTTTTGCCCTTCATACGAAGAGCGAAGAAACCGAAGTCTCTTCGTGGATCGACTTAATTGCCTTCGCCAAAAGAGGCGCAATACTAAGAACCGTAATGTTCTTCAGTTCCGCTGCCTTAGAGTTTAGCGGAATTGTGTTCGTAACTACAATCTGCTCGATGTCCGAATTGCCCAGGTGCATCGCGGCCCGGCCCGAAAGCACCGGGTGCGTGAAGCACGCATGGACGCGTTCGGCGCCGGCTTCTTTCAACGCTTTCGAGACTTTCGTGATCGACCCGCCCGTGTCGCACATGTCGTCGACAATCAAACAATTGCGACCTTTCACGTCGCCGACGACGTTCATGATCTCGGCCTCGTTCGCCTTTTCACGACGTTTGTCGCACAAAGCGAGTTCCGCATCCAGCCGTTTCGCATAAGCACGAGCGCGTTCGGCGCCACCTGTGTCCGGGGCCACGACCGTCAAATTCGGCATCGGGTTTTCCTGGTAATACCGAATCATCACCGGCGCGGAGTACAAGTGATCCACCGGAATATCAAAGAACCCCTGGATTTGCGCGGCGTGCAAATCAATTGTCAGAATCCGCTCTGCGCCGGCAATGCGGATCAAATTCGCGACCAGCTTCGCCGAAATCGGCACGCGCGGTCGATCCTTTTTGTCGGAACGTGCGTAACCGTAATACGGCAACACCGCCGTTAAACGCCCGCCTGATGAACGCCTGAACGCGTCCAGCATCACCAGCAACTCCATCAGGTGCGAATCAGTCGGCGGGCACGTCGGCTGCACGATGAAGACATCTGCGCCGCGCACGTTCTCTTCGATCTGAAAGTTGAACTCGCCGTCCGAAAAGCGCGCCGTTTGCGCCCGCCCCAGATCGCAACGCAACTCGTGGCAAATTTCCTTTGCCAGCGCGCGATTCGCATTTCCGGAAAAGACTTTTATCCCGCCGGTTGTGCTCATTGACTCAGTGATGAGTGATGAGTGATGAGTGATGAGAACTGCGCATTACTCATTACTCATCACTCATGACTCATCACTGTTGAAATTGGCTGGGGCGGAAGGATTCGAACCTACGAATGCCGATTCCAAAGACCGGTGCCTTACCACTTGGCTACGCCCCAGCATTCTCGCCGAACAGTCGCGCCAGCAGTCCACCTGCCGGACCTAACGCTGCTTCGTAGTGACTGCGCCCAACCGTCTTACAAGGAAACGCGCGCCAACCAGTTTCGAGTTCGATCGCCTGAATGGCGCGCTCTTGAGCGTCCTGATTTTCAAAAATCCCAAATACCGCCGAGCCGCTGCCGCTGAGCCTCGCGGCTATCGCTCCGGCTTTCAACAGCGCATTTTTCGCGCGCCCGATTTCAGGTTCAAGCCGAAAAATCACAGCTTCGAAATCGTTGTCCAGAGCGTTCAAATCGAATGAATCGGAAAATTCGCTCGGCTGCGAACGAAACAGAATAGGTTTCGAGTCGGAGGATGTCAAGGCGGCCGCATTCAGAGCTGCGTACGCTCCGGTAGTCGAAACATTCGCATTCGGTTTGATAATTAGCACGTGCTGTTCTGGGGTGTCTGCCAGCGGCTGGAGGGCGTCCCCGCGGCCTGTCGCGCGGGCTGTGCCGCCGTGAAAGAAAAATGGCACATCCGAGCCGAGCGTCTGCGCAATTCCCGCGAGCTCGTCTGTAGAGGTCTCGGGTTCCCACAGGTTTGCCAACCCAATGAGCGTAGCTGCCGCGTCTGATGATCCGCCGCCGAGACCAGCTTCGCTGGGGATTCGTTTTACGAGCCGGATCTTGACCCCCTTGGTGATTGCGTAACGTTCTCGCAAGGATGCTGCCGCGCGCCACACGAGATTGGTTTCATCGGCGGGAATAACCGGATCGTCACACCACAGATGAATGGATCCGTCGTCGGTCGTCGCCATTGTGATTGTGTCGTAAAGGCCAATCGTTTGAAGGACGGTTTCGACTTCGTGGTAGCCATCCTCGCGCTTGCCCAGGACGTGCAAGCTCCAGTTGATTTTCGCGAAGGCTGGAATGGAGATAGTTCGCTGCGACACGATAACCCGTTGTTACAGAACCGCGAGCGGTAGCGAGCGGGATAAAAACTCAACTCTCTTCATAACTCAGAACCAGGACGTTAATCGCAGATTACGCAATGATCCCGCTCGCTAACGCTCGCGGTTCTGTAACGCGCTTTCCGCTTCCTTGTCTCAAAAACCCACTCGATGTTTTAGCGATGCTGCCTCTCGATTGGCTTCAGCAATCACATCCGCTTCATTCATCGTCATTAGTTTGCTGTCATACATGACGATGCGGCCCTCAATGATTGTCGTTAGCACGTCCGCAGCCTGCGCGGAATAGACAATGGAAGAAACCACGTCAGTTTCCGGCGCGGCATGAAGTCTATTTAGATCGACGACGATCGCATCTGCTCGCTTACCGACTTCAATGCTTCCGATTTCATCCGCCCAGCCGAGCGCGCGCGCACCATCGATTGTCGCCATCCGCAAGGCCCTCTCGGCGGGCAAAACCTCGGGGCCATGTAACGCTTTCTGCAGCAACGCCGCCGTCCGCATTTCCGTGAACATGTCGAGCCGGTTGTTGCACGGCGCGCCATCCGCGCCGAGCGAAACGGAAATACCTCGAGCCAGCATCTCAGTCACGCGCGCAATGCCTGAGCCGAGTTTCAAATTGGAAGACGGACAGTGGGCCACATTGGTTTTCGTCGCGGCCAGGGTCTCCATTTCGGCATTGTCCAGGTGAATGCAATGCGCCAGCACCACCTGCGGTCCGACTATGCCGAGCGAATTCAAGTAGTCGATATTACGTTCACCCGTTTCGCGCTCGACAATCTCGCACTCACTCCTGTTTTCCGACGCGTGTGTGTGAATCATCACGTCGCGTTCGCGCGCGAGCTTGGCCACTTCAGCCAGCAGCTCCCGTGTGCAACTGACCGCAAATCGCGGCGCAAAACAACAGCGAATGCGACCCTCAGCTTTGCCGTGCCATTCATCGATTAGCGCCACCGATTCGTCAATCGACGCGCGGGTTTGCTCGTGTAGCTCTGCCGGCAACTCCTCGCCTTTGTCCATCATGCACTTGCCGACGGTGGCGCGAAATCCGGTTTCTTCGACAACCCGCAGAACTTCTTCTGTGTGACGCACGGTCTCCATCGTCAGAGCGCAGGTCGTGCCGCCTTTGATCAGTTCCGCGATTCCCAGCCGCGCCGCCGCGCGAATCGACTCCGCCGTGTGCGCCGCTTCCATTGGCCAAATGCGTTTCTTGAGCCAGTCGATCAGTGACAGATCGTCAGCCGCGCCACGAAAAAGTGTCTGGCAGAGATGAATATGCGTCTGCACAAATCCGGGCAAAACTGCGCAGCCGCTCGCATCGATCGTTTCATCAGCCTTTCCGGCATTTTGATTTCCGACCGCCTCAATTCGCCCATCGCGAATGAGCAGATCGCCACGCACCATGGCGTTCCCTGCATCCATCGTCACAATCGTGCCGTTTCGGATAAGGATTGATTTGCTCATTATTGCTTAGCCCGGAGGATTATCGGAGGAGTTCGGAATCTCTGTAAAGGTGGAAAGCAGAGTCTGTAGAATTTACAACCTGGAAGATCAGGTCAACTAAAATGCCTCACGGTCAGGAAGGGTGGCTTGCCCCCGCTTCTCAGCAACTATTCCCCGCGAACGCCCAAATCGCCCGCGATAACTTCTCTGCATCATCCGGCCACCACCACTCACGATTTAACGCGAGCGAGGTGAGAGCAGATGGATAGTACGCATGGAAACTCGACCACTGGTAATCTCTTGCTGACTTCACCAAGCCTGCTCTTACCGGATTTGCGTGGATGTAGTTTATCTTTTGCCAAACCATCCAATCACTCCACAGAGGCACTGCTTTGAAACTTTCCTGCCAAAGCTCGCCGCCGAGACGCCGCGCAATGTGACTCTTGAGTGCTCCAATGAATTCTATGATTCGACCGTCACGCGGATTGCTGACCAAATGAAAATGATCAGGCATGAGAACGTAGGCGATAAGTTTACTGGGCCAACTATTGTTTACGTTACCAAGCTCCTCAAGAAAGGCGGCACAACTAGAGGGCCTGGCGAAGACGGGAGTTCGATCCAAAACATTCGCGGTAACGAAATGCAGCGCGCCAGGGAGGTTGAGGTTAGACCACTTCTTTGCCATGGGAGTGTTTTGAAGTTTCCGATTTGAAAGTGAGCGGGGGCAAGCCCACCTTCCTTACCTTGAGGTTACTCAGCTGACTGCCATACTGGAAAGGGGAGAGCCCACCTTCCTAACCCAGAGACTCGAATAATCGGTGGCTTCTTCCTTCGCCAGAGCGTCCCTTCGTCGATGATTGGCAGGTTACTTCTTCTCGCCGGCGGCCGCCGCTTTCTTCTGCTCACCGTTGCCGTTCGGCGCGGCCGCTTCTTCCTTGACCGGCAGGCCGAGCGCCCTCTTCACATCATTCTCAATTTTGCGCAGCAGTTCCGGATGATCCTTTAACGTCTGCTTCGAATTCTCACGGCCCTGGCCGAGGCGTTCGCCTTTGTAAGAAAACCACGCGCCGCTCTTTTCAACCACGCGATTGTTGGTAGCGAGATCCAGCAGATCGCCCTCTTTCGAGATGCCTTCGCCGTACATGATGTCGAACTCGCATTCGCGAAACGGCGGCGCAACTTTGTTTTTTGCGACTTTCACTTTCGTGCGATTGCCGACGACGCGATCGGCGTCTTTGATTGCGCCGATGCGCCGGATGTCCAGACGCAAAGACGAATAAAACTTCAGCGCGCGTCCGCCGGTAGTCGTCTCGGGGTTGCCGAACATCACACCGATCTTTTCGCGAATCTGGTTGATAAAGATAAAGCAAGTGTTTGACTGCGCCACGATAGCCGTCAGCTTGCGCAGCGCCTGTGACATCAGACGCGCTTGTAAGCCCGGCAGCGAATCGCCCATCTCGCCGTCGAGTTCCGCGCGCGGCACCAGGGCTGCGACGGAATCGACCACGATCACATCGACGCCGTTCGATCGCACCAGAGCTTCGGCAATTTCCAGGGCTTGCTCGCCCGAATCAGGCTGCGAAATCAACATGTCGTCGACATTTACTCCGAGCTTCGCAGCATAGTCCGCATCCATCGCGTGCTCGGCGTCGATGTAAGCTGCCACGCCGCCGGCGAGTTGCGCCTGCGCCACGATGTGCATTGCGAGCGTGGATTTGCCGGAACTCTCCGGACCGTAAATCTCCACGATGCGCCCGCGCGGCACGCCGCCGACGCCAATCGCCGCGTCCAGCGACAAACAAGTCGTCGATATGGCCGGCACGTCGGAAATCTCGCGCTCGCCTAGACGCATAATCGATCCTTTGCCAAAACGCTTTTCAATATTGAGCAGCGCGGCTTCGATGGCGCGACTGCGATCTGCGATTCTGTCTTCAGGCATAACAGGCATCTCTTTCTTCTGCTCCTCTTCGTTAGCTCAAGTTGTGTTTTCTTCCTTGCCACGACCGTTCATGATCCGGTCGCTATCGCTCCCGGTACTGACACTGGCCGAGGATAACACAACTCAAGCGAGAATGGAACAGAGTTTCATACATGCAACAAAAGAGTTTCCGGGGGGTGGAGAACACAGCGACTGCGCGACCCGGCAGCCCTCTCTGCGCAATCCCGAAGCATCGGGAATGGGAGCGCGCATCGAATTTTCACTGCTACAAAGACGCCGCAGAATACCCCAGTCGTGATTTGTTCGTCTAGTCTATTTTCTTGCAAGCAGTGACGACGCGAATCGGCCAATTTCCCCAACTAAATTCGGATTGTCGGCATGGTCTTCGATCATTTTGACAATCGCCGAGCCTACCACCGCCGCATCCGCATAGCGCCACACATCCTGAACCTGCTCTGGTTTCGAAATTCCAAAGCCGACGGCCACCGGCAAGTTCGAAACCAAATGAACACGGTTGACCAACCTCTCAGCTTCAGCACTGATGTCGTCACGCGCGCCAGTGACGCCGGCGCGAGATACGGCATAGATGAACCCACTGGCGCGTTCGGCAATCATCTGTAAACGAGCATCGGTGGAAGTCGGCGCCACGAGGAAAATCAGATCGATTTCATGCGCGCGTAGCAAGGCCGAGAAACGGCCCGATTCTTCCGGCGTGAGATCGGTCACCAGAATGCCGTCGACTTCGGCATGTTCAGCCTCGCGTACCAGTTTCTCCAAACCAAACTGCAAGAGCGGGTTGAAGTAACTGAAGAGAACAATCGGAACATCTGTTTGTTTCCGTACGTCGCGAACGAGGTCGAGGATCTCGAGCAAGCCAAAGCCATGACGAAGCGCGCGTTCGGAGGCGCGTTGGATGACGGGCCCATCAGCCATCGGATCGGTGAACGGCACACCGAGTTCGATCACGCTCGCGCCAGTACGCGCGAGTTCAATCATCAGATCTCGAGTCGTTTCGAGATCCGGATCTCCGGCAGTGATGAACGGGATGAAGCCTTTCTTGTTCTCTCGTTTCAGGCGCGCGAACGTTTCAGAAATCCGAGACATTGAAGCGGCTCCATTAGGAGCCAGATATTTGTAGCTCCCGACCAGGTGAAAGCTGGTAGCTCCGTCGGAGTGAATAGACATGCCGCCCTTAACGGGGCTATCCACATCACAACTGATGCATTTCTATAAATATTTCGTCCCTAACGGGACTTTAAAGCTCGTACGCTATCGACATCTTTATCGCCGCGGCCAGAGAGATTCATGATCAGAATCTCTTCACGCTTCATCTCGCGCGCGACCTTCATGGCATAAGCAACCGCGTGCGCGGACTCCAACGCCGGAATTATTCCTTCCAAACGCGACAATACTTGAAAAGCTGCCAGAGCTTCATCATCCGCTGCCGACGTGTATTCGACGCGCCCTTGATCATGTAGAAACGCGTGCTCAGGCCCAATCGAAGGATAATCCAGCCCCGCCGAGATTGAATGCGTCGTCGCTACCTGGCCTCTCGCGTCCTGTAAGACGTAACTCATCGTGCCTTGCAAGACGCCGGGACGGCCGCCACCGCCGGCATTGAATCGCGCGGCGTGTTCGCCGAGTTCGCTTCCGAGACCGCCGGCTTCAACGCCAATCATGCGCACCCGTTCATCATTTAAGAACGGATGGAACAAGCCGATCGAATTCGATCCGCCGCCGACACAAGCGACTAAGCAATCAGGCAGCCGCCCTGCTTCACTCATGATTTGCTCGCGCGCTTCGCGACCAATCACACTTTGAAAATCACGAACCATAACCGGATAAGGATGCGGGCCGAGAGCGCTTCCCAAAAGGTAGTAACTGTCGGCCACGTTCGTGACCCAATCGCGCAACGCCTCGTTAATCGCATCCTTCAAGGTTCGTGAACCCGCGTCAACTTCACGAACTTCCGCGCCGAGCAGTTCCATGCGAAAGACGTTGAGCGCCTGTCGCCGCATGTCTTCCGCGCCCATGTAAACCACGCACTGCAAACCGAACAAAGCACAGACCGTCGCCGTCGCCACTCCATGTTGGCCCGCGCCGGTCTCTGCGATGATGCGCCGTTTGTCCATGCGACGCGCCAAAAGGATTTGTCCCAGCGTGTTGTTGATCTTGTGAGCGCCAGTGTGAAGCAGATCTTCGCGTTTAAGATAGATCCGCGCGCCACCAGAATGCTCAGTTAGCCGACGCGCAAAGAACAGCGGCGTCGGACGGCCCGCATAATCGCGCAAGAGACCATCAAGTTCCTGCTGAAATTCCTTGTCGCCACGCGCTGACTCGTAAGCCGCAGTCAATTCTTCCAGCGGCGCCATCAACGTCTCAGGGACGAAACGCCCACCGTACGGCCCCCAGTGCCCGAGTGAATCAGGTTGTGAGATTGATTGTGACATGGAGCGCCGACATCCTTATCGGCGGTTCGCAGGCTTCCCAGCCTGCTCTTTAACCCGCTCGCTACCGCTCGCGGTTCTGTAACTTCACGGATTCTTCTTCACTGGATGCGTCGAGCGCACGCGTCCCGGCGATTGCGAGCCACGCGAATCATCGACGACGACACGGTTCTCTCGACGATACATCGTCAAGCGATTGCCGTCGGTCGTCCCCTGCTCTGCATCTTCGACATGCGCGGGGTTGCCTTTCAGGACCACCACTTCGTCCGCAGCCGTGTACTGACCCCAATCGCCCGTGCCACGCTTGCCCGGCTGAATCACGACGACATCGCGTTGCGCGATTACTCGTTCCAGTTCGTTTACGTCCTTTTGCAGATAGACGTCCGCCGTGGCCGCGGTCATCCGATCGGTTCCCTGCTTGATGTCCACGTTTGTTTCGTAGTGCAGCAGGCGATCGGGATCTGAATAGCGCATGTAATCAGAGGTCGCGAAGACCGGCACGACCGTCGTGGAGTTTCCTGTCTTCTGCTTCGCTTGATACAACGCAGTTTGCACGTGACCGCGTGCGTCCATGGTCTTGTTTTCGCGGAAGAGCGTGATCACATCGCCGCGCACGAAGTTATCGTCCTGCCACATGCGCCCGTCGCCGGTGTAAGTCGCCACGCCGGTGTCGTGATTGATCTCAGCGCGGTCAGCCAGCAGATAAACCGGGCTTTTCACATTGTGAAAGGGCGCCGCGCCGTTTGTCTGTTCCTGACTGTAGTAGGTCGTCTGCACTTTGCCGCGACAGTAAGATACGTGCGTCGCGTTGTTCGAATCGATTTCGCCGGCCTTTGTCCGCGCGCGCGAGTCCCAAACCGTTGGGTCGCCGCCTCTTAGTCGGACCGTTTCATCAGCCGTCGTGTAATTGGCCGATGCCGCTACGCCGTTGCGATCGAGTTCGTTGAATTTGGCGTCACCGTTCGCGTCCACTTTTTCGACGTCCTGCGTCTCACGCACAAAAGCCGCAGTCATTTTTTGTGAAGTGATCGTCCGCGTCCCGTGCTTGTCGGTCGGTTGAAAAGGCTCGATCAAGGCCTTCGCGCCGCCGTTTGCCAGACAATTCCGCGCGATGTTGCCCGCTTCGAAAAAGTCGCAATCAAAGCGCGCCGCAGTCAAAGTCTTTTTGTCTGCCTTCGCGGTCTTCTGCACAGGCTCAACGTACAATTCGGCGTTGCCCGCAGCTTCTGCCTTCTCCAGATCCTGGCCTTTCAGCCGCCACGTCAACTTGATCGCATCCGCAGTCAGCCGCTTGCTCGCCGCGCGTGGATCGCCGGCGCGCGATTTCGGCGCCGACAAATTGACGACTGAGCGGCCGTCAGCCTTCATCTCTTTGATTACACTGCGGTCGCCCTGCGGTTGAAAGCTGATGTCCAGAACATTCGCGCCTGAGAGCTGCATGTCGGAATCGGCATTCAAAGTTTGCGCGCGCACGTCGCGGGCAGCATAGGCCCGCTGCAACTGTTGATTGGTGTCGAGATAGAAATCGATGTCGATAGCATGCGCTTCCGCGGCGTGACCCACGTCCATTGATCGGAGATATGAATTGCCGCGCATCTCGATCTTTTGCAGCTTCTTCTGTTCGTTGAGATTCGCGATCAGCGTGTCACCGCTCATGATGTCCTGATCCTGTTCGGCGGTGGCCCCGCCCGAAAAAGTCAGCCGCAACGATGTTTGCTCAAAAACGGCCTGGCGGGAATGAATCGTCACGGGCTTGGCGCGCGAACCTTTCAGGTTGGGATCATTCGCTTGCGGCGCCACGGTGATCTCCACCTCGCTACGGAGTTCCAGACGCTTATTCTTGTCATCAACCAGCGCGCCGGTTGCTTTGCCAGAGACGTTTTCGCGTTCGAAGGTGACCAGAGAAGATGTCTCGCCAATCTCCTTGTCCTGATGATAGACAAGCGCGTCCGTCTTCACTTTCAGCGCGTCGTGCGTTTCGATCTGAACGTTCCCATTGCATTGCAACAGCCCATTCTTTTGATCGTACAAGGACCGATCCGCGAGGATCTGATCCGGTTTGTCGCCAGCAGGTGGAAACACCTGGAGGTTTACCTGCTCCAATTCATGGTGACCGTCCGCGTAGGTCACATCACGCGCAGCTCGCAACCAAAGATACAGTCGATTCTCCTTGGTGATGCGCTGTTCATAACCGTTGATGATGCCGGTAACTTCTTTCGAAAGCGCGGGTGCTCCGGGACTCATTCGAAAAGGCTGATTGTTGCGCATCTTGTAGTAGGAGATGCCCACGAAGATCGTTCCCGCAATCAAGAGAAACAGCGCAAGACCGCGGGCAATCACAGGAACGCGAGCGCGCAGATCCACGGCAGTGATTCTTTTTTTGCGTTCTATTACTTCCATCCCAAACTAACTCGACTGTTTAGAGGCGGGCTACTGCCCGCCCAACTCCGTCGCCGAAGAACACGGGCGGGCAGTAGCCCGCCTCTAAACCCCATTATTCAAGTTTACGATCCACTCGGTTTCATATCACGAACATTCAGCTGCAGCCTGATGTCTCCCATCCACGGCTGGGCTTCGAACTCGTAAGCCAGATCGATGCGCTGATTGGGCTGCGGCGTTGCTGTCGATTCTTCCACTCCCCGCCACCAGATCGCTTCGAGCGGCCGATTGTTTTCGCCGGCGACGCGAAACTTTAGATGCTGTTCCTTGATGACTTGCGGCTCACCCATTACCCGCAGATTACGCGTCACGAACACCGGGCGCGGATTTCCGGCGCCAAACGGCTCGAGCAAATGCAAATCAGTGGATAGTCCAAAATTCAAATCGGTCGCAGCCACTTCAGCATCAATCGCCAGCGCGGGCGTCAAGTCGTCTTCAGTCAAACACGACGCCGCGTGTTCATTCAAGCGGCGCCGAAATTCCGCCACGCACTCACGGCGAATCGCCAACCCGGCCGCGTGCGAATGGCCGCCGAACTTATCCAACAGATCACGACAAGCTGTGAGCCCGTCGAACAGGTGATAAGCCTCGATGCTGCGGGCTGAACCGTGACCGATGTCGCCGTCGAAAGAGATGACGACGCAAGGCCGATTCAGACGTTCCGCGATCTTTGAAGCAGCCAAGCCGATCACGCCGCGATGCCAATCATCGCCCGCGATTACGGCGGCGTGTGTCTGATGTTCGCGATCGGGACCGCTCTCGAACTCTTCGATGGCGCAATTGAAAATCTCTCGCTGCATCTCCATGCGCTCGCGGTTGCGAGTATCGAGATGCTCGGCCAAACGCCGCGCTTCTCCCCGGTCTTTCGCATTGAATAAGTCGATGACGGCGGTGGCCGCGTCCATGCGTCCGGCAGCGTTGATGCGTGGGCCAATGCGGAAGCCAAGATCGTACGCGCTCATTTCCGCACCATCGCCGCATCCGGCAATGTCGATGAGCGCACGCAAGCCGTAGTTCACTGCCTGAGGTAGATCAGAAAGTCCCAGCGCCACAATCGCGCGATTCTCGCCGACTAACTTTGCCACGTCCGCGACGGTGCCAATCGCCACCATCTTCAGGAAACCCGGCACGACCGATTCGCGATCGCGTTGACGGAATAACGCGTTGACTAACTTGAAGGCTACGCCAACGCCCGCCAGATGCTTGTCCGGATATCTACAACCATGCTGGTTCGGATTGAGCACCGCGAACGCCGGCGGCGGGCCTTCGTCTTCATCAGGCAAGTGGTGATCGGTGATGATTACGTCCAGTCCGTTTTCCCGAGCCCACACCAGCGGCTCGTGCGCGCGAATGCCGCAATCGACGCTGATGACGAGTTTGTATCCTTCGCGCGCAGCTTTCTCCAGCGCCGGTTGCTGAATCCCGTAGCCTTCGGTGAAACGATGCGGCACGTGATAGCCGGCCGTCGCGCCCAGCATCCGCAAGGCGCGCAACAACAGCGCGGTCCCCGTGGTGCCGTCAACATCGTAATCGCCATAAATCAGAATCGGTTCCTGATGATCGAGCGCATGCAAAACGCGATCGACGGCTTCCTGCATTCCCTTCATCAAGAATGGATCGTGAAGGTGTTCGAGCGAGGGTTTGAGGAACGTTTCCGCGGTAGCCAGATCAGAATATCCGCGTGCGACCAGCAGTCCCGCGACGATTGGCGACACGTTCAGAGTGCTGGCTAATTGACTGGCAGCGGCGCTATCCGGCGTGCGCAAAACCCATTTTTTCTGTAGCTTTTGCCGAGCCGGTGCGGGGGTCATGGCAGGAGTTTACTTGTTGTGTGTCAGAACCGCGAGCGGTAGCGACCGGATCTGCAACTCTATTTGCTCATTGGCTCATCCGTTCATTGAGTCAATGATTCAATCAATCAATGAACAATGGTTGTCAGATCCGGTCGCTGCCGCTCGCGGTTCTGACACGAAGTTACAGCGCACTCAACTTCCCCAGAAACAACGCAACCAAAATCGCGCCACCGACGATGATTCGATAACCAATAAAAACTCCCGTCGTGTGCGTGCGCAGATATCGCAGCAGGAACCAAATCGAGATGTAGCCGACGATGCCGCTCACGATCGTGCCGACCGCCAGATTAGTCAGACTGCCTGGCGGCAATTTGTGAAGGGCCTCGACCAATTCCAGCAGGCCACTGGCGGCAACGGCGGGAATTGAAAGCAGGAAAGAAAACCGGGCTGCGGTCTCGCGCGTTTGTCCCGTGAAGAGGCCGGCCATAATCGTTGAGCCGGAACGGCTGGAACCTGGAATCAACGCCAGGCACTGAGCAAACCCAACGGACAGCGCATCACCGACACCGAGGTCCTGCATGCGCTTCCGTTTCTTGCTCACTACCTCAGCAATGGCCAGGAGTAATGCGACGACGATCATCATGGTCGCGATCACCCAAAGGTTTTTCGTGAACGTTCCTTCGATCTGTTTCTTGAACAGCAGACCCACGATCACCACCGGCAGAGTGCCAATAATGATTAGCCATCCCAGCCATGCGTCCTGCGACAGCCGCGCGTGTTCGTTCTCGCGATTAAATTGATCGCGGCGGCCGTCTTTCAGAAGAACCAGGTGGTCGTGAACGAAGGCGCGCGTGATATTCCAAATGTCCCGCGCGAAATAGATCAAAACGGCCAACAACGTACCCAGCTGAATCACCGCGATCGATGCAGTGGTTTGTTCCGCTGTCAGCGGCAGACTCATCGCGCGCATCGCGAGCAAGAGATGGGCGGTGGAGCTGATGGGAATGAATTCAGTTAGGCCTTGAACAATGCCGAGCAGGATCGCCTGTAACAGAGACATTTAAGATTTTAGACTTTTGATTTGCGATTTTTGATTGCAAAAACGAGTTCTGGCAAACGAGCGCGCAGTATCACACCACCGATCAAAAATCGCAAATCAAAAATCAAAACTGCTCTTCATTCCCGAAACGAATTCCGGCCGGCAATCCAATCGTACATAGCGTTCGGCATAATCATGCCGCCGCGCACAATCGTCGCCAGCTGCCACGGAAAGGCGTAAGACTTCTTTCGCTTTTCGATTGCCCGCACCATCTTTTTCACTGCTGGTTCAAGTTCTTGCAGCCAGGGCAATTTCGCCTGCCGGTCCGCAGTCAAAGGCGTTTTGATAAAGCCGGGATGAATAATCGTCACGTCGATGCCGCGCGGTTTCAGATCGAGACGAAAACTTTCAAACATTGCCGAGACCGCGGCCTTGCTCGCGCAGTACGCGGCTGATTTCGGTAGCCCGCGATACGCTGCCAGACTGGAAATCACGACCAGCTGCCCGCTGCGGCGCTTGACCATCTCCGGAATGACAGCAGCCACGCTATTCGCCGCGCCAATCACGTTAGTGTTAATGACGTTGGCAAAACTCGACGAATCGAATTCGCCTGCGTCGTTGTTGCCACCGATGCCGGCATTGGCAATCAACACATCAATTCGTCCAAACTGGGCGCGCACGCGATCCGCGACATCTCGCATCGATTGCTCATCCTGCACGTTACCGGCAAGCGCGACTACCTGTGGCGAGTAGTCACCGTTTCCCTTTGATCTCGCCGAAAACTCGTCGACGATCTCTTCCAGAACTTCTTTCCGGCGAGCGACGAGTCCCAACTTCGCGCCACGCCGTGCCAGTTCAAGCGCGAGTCCGCGCCCGATGCCTGACGATGCGCCGGTGATGAGAACGACTTTATCGGACCAGGTCATCGAAGTTTCAAGTTTCAAGTTTCAAGTTTCGAGTTTCAAGTCAAACAGCTTTCTTGTATTTCGTCCCCTTGATTCCCGATTTCTTGAGATACGTCATGAGGCCGCCAATCATTCGACCTACTTCGGTAGCCTGATCGCGCAGTTGGCCGAATGTCGCTTCCGACAAATAGTTCTGATCTAGCGCGACGTAAAGCTGGGATCTTATCTCGCCAGCTGACCCTTTTGCCGTCGCCAAAAATTGGTTGAACTCCCCAGTACCGCTGCGCTCGAATCCTTCAGCGATATTGGACATCACTGAAACTGCCGCCCGACGAATTTGATTTCTCAGGTCGTAGTCTCTTGCAAACGCGCCGCCTGACGTAATCTTGTATATTTCTCGCGTGAGTTGCCTTGCTTTTTGCCGAGCTCCAATTTCCTCGAAGGTGGTGAAAGTCGCCATGGTTAACCTCTTTTTGTGGAAGGATGATAAGGCCCTGAGATAAACGAACTTGAAACTTGAAACTCGAAACTCGAAACTTGAAACTCAGATCTGCTGGATCACCGGAACAATCACGGGCTTGGCTCCCGTTTCTTTCTGGATGAACCGCTTTAACTCCAGGCGCACGTGTTCCTTCAGCAGCGATTCATCTGCAAAAGTTTGTCGCGACGCGCCGGCGAGTGCCGCCGCGACTACCCGCTGCGCGTCTTTGGTCATCCCGTTTCCGCCGTCCAGTCCGCGCACGCCTTGCGCGACGATCTGCGGCGGTGACTGTAGTTCTCCGGTTTCACGGCTGACAGTAACAACCAGCGTGATCATCCCTTCGTAAGCCATCTTTTTGCGCTCGCGCACCGTCTCGTACTCGATTTCCTCAAAGCCGGATTCGTCGATGAAGGTCCGCTTGATTTCTTTTTTGTCGACGATGGTCGCGCGTTCACCATCCAGCTCGAGCACGTCGCCGTTTTCGATCAGCACGATGTTCTCTTCCGCATAGCCCAAGTGGTTCTTGACGAACTCTTTGTGTCGAAACAGCATGCGGTACTCGCCGTGAATCGGCACGACAAACTTCGGCCGCACAGCCTCAGTCATAATCCGGATATCGTCTTGGGAAGCGTGACCGCTGACGTGAATCAGCCGGCGCTTTTCTTCGATGATGTTGGCTCCGCGCTTGTAGATGTGCCCGATTAGTTTTGAGATCGCGCGTTCGTTCCCGGGAATGATTCGCGCGGAGAGCACGACTGTATCGCTTTCTTCGATCGTGATGCCTTTGTAAACCTGGGTGGCGAGCTGATAGAGCGCGGCCCGGGGTTCAGCTTGCGAGCCAGTCACCAGGAAAACGATCTCATCATCCGCCAGCAGCTTTGCCTCGTTGAGGCTGACGAGCATTCGGTCGTGAATGTCGAGATAGCCAAGCCGGTTGGCAATCTCGACGTTCTTTTGCATGGATCGGCCGAGCACGCAAACCTTCCGATCGAATTGTTGCGCGACATCGAAAACTATTTGCAGACGATGAATCGAAGAAGCAAATGCCGCCACGATAATACGGCCCTGCGCTTCGGCGAAGATCTCTTCGAACGCCGGGATGACCGCGCGTTCGGAAGGCGTCCGGCCCGGCACCGTCGCGTTGGTCGAATCCGAAAGCAGCGCGAGCACGCCTTCCTGTCCGTAACGGCGCAGAGTCCTTAAATCTATCGGCTCGCCGATCACCGGCGTCTCGTCAACCTTGTAATCGCCGGTGTGAATGATCGTGCCGACCGGCGTCGTAATTGCGAGATGAAAACAGTCAACCAGTGAGTGCGAGGCGCGAATGAATTCAATCGTGAACGATCCGATGGTGACCACGTCGCGCGGCTCGACGCGATGCAACAGCACATCGCCTAAGATTCCGTGCTCATCAAGCTTGCTTTCCGCCAAACCGAGCGTGAAGTGCGATGCATAAACTGGAACGTTGATCTTCTTCAGCAGATAAGGCAGCGCGCCCAGATGATCTTCATGACCGTGGGTGAGAATGACTGCGGTGATTTCCTGCTTGTACTCTTCGAGAATTTCGAAGTCGGGAATGCAGACATCGACGCCGTAGACGCTCTCTTCGGGAAAACCCATCCCCGCGTCGAGCACCAGCATCTCATCGCCATACCGCAACAGAGTGCAGTTCATCCCGAACTCGCCGATACCGCCGAGGGGAATGATTTCTAGGACATTAGACACTTAAGGTTGTTAGCTCGACTCTCTGGACGGGATGCAGTGAGTATAACATGAGGGCTTCCGCTGCTCAGTACAAAGACCTTTATGAACAAATCTGTAGTCCCAGCAATTCTTCTCGTGACAGCAATCTCCGTGTCGGCGTTCTCTCAATCTTCCGAATTCAGCGAACCCTGGAAGAACCCGAACATCGCTATCGTCATAGATCCCTTCGAGGGCAACGACATTGACTGGGACAAGCTGGCCACAGACAAACGCGTGGTGGCCATCATTCATCGCGCGACTATTGGCGATCGGGTGGACAAGAAATATGCGGAGCGAAAGATTGAAGCGAAGCGGCGTGGCTACAAGTGGGGAGCTTATCACTATGGCAAGCCCGGCGATCCGGTTAAACAAGCGGACTTCTTCCTCGAAACCGTCCAACCTGAGAAGGACGATTTGTTGGCGCTCGATCTGGAAAGCACCGACTTCGACAAACACATGAGCTTTGCAGAAGCCCGCGTTTTCGTAAATCGCATCAAGGAAAAGACCGGGCGATATCCCCTCGTTTACGCCAACAACCTCGTAGTCAAAGCAATTAACGAGCAATCGAATGAAGACGACGTGTTGGCGAACACCCATCTCTGGTACGCGCGCTTCAAATCTACCGTCACCGATTTTCCCAAAGGTATCTGGAACAGTTACACGCTGTGGCAATTCTCAAGCGAAATCAATTGTCATCCTGAGAATCGCGCGGCCTGCCTCTACACGGTTCCTGGCACCGCCTATGATATGGATGTGGACGTCTTCAACGGCACGATTGAGCAACTTAGGCAGCGATGGCCGTTGATCTAATAAGCTCATTTAACCAGCCGGCAGTTTCACCCCGCAAAAATAATTGACTTCGGCTTACGTCAGGTTTATCGTCCTGCCAACCCAAGTAACCCCTGAAGCCTCAGCCGACACTCGGCTGAAATGACAAGGAGGATCCAACATGAGAAAGGCCATCTGTTTCGTGGCTCTTTGTACGCTTCTTTCGATTGCCACCTTCAGCACAGTCTCCGGCGGTTCACCTGCTCCGAAAGCACAAGATCAAGACGACGCAGCGTGCCGGAACGCGTGCTTTGTGGAATATCAAAGTTGTTTCTTTGCAGCGTATCCAAGCAAACCCGAGATGAACAAATGCCTGGCGGCCTATCGTCACTGCATCGCCCATTGCAAGTGACGGCCCGCGTTCGCCAGACATACTGTGGAGTTGCCCCGGATGTCATGCATCGATCCGGCTGCACTGCAACGCAATCGTTATCAACCGATCATTGAAATGAGTTGATTCAAACGCGCGTTTAAGATTATTCTCGCTCACCTCCAATTTTTTTCGCCCCTCGTAGTCGCCCTGACCGGCACCCTAACGGGCAGAACTAGAGAAGTCATGGTCTTCTCGTGTCTTTGGCACTCTTAACCGAGCAGAAGGGAGCACGTATGTTTGGCGCAATCTCTTTTTTCGTCTTCGGCCTCAAAACCAATTCATTGCATTCACAACCAAAGTCAGGACAATTCCCGCAAGCGGCAGGCTGGGTGCTTTGCCTGGCATTGATTCTTTGCGCGTCTACGCGCACGTTCGCGCAACACTACAACCAGACCAATCTTGTTTCGGACCTTCCGGGTGTGGCGCCCGTCACTGATCCAAACCTCGTGAATCCGTGGGGACTTGCTGCAAGTTCGACCAGCCCCTGGTGGGTTGCCGACAACGGCACGGGCGTTTCGACGCTCTACAACGGCAATACCGGAGCAAAGCAGGCTCTGACTGTAACAATTCCAACCCCGGTTGGGGGCACACCGCCTTCGGCGCCTACCGGCGTTGTCTTTAACGGAAACAGCGGAGACTTTGGCGGGGCGCGCTTCATTTTTGTGACTGAAGAAGGAACCATCTCAGCCTGGACCAGCGGTACGAGCGCAGTCCTTAAGTACACCAGCCCGACCAAAGCAATCTACAAAGGCGCAACCATAGCCGAGGTGAACGGCGCGCGCTTTCTCTACGTCGCGAATTTCTACAACGGGACCGTCGATGTATTTAATACAAGCTTCGCGCCAACGTTTGTGCCAGTGGGCGCATTTACCGATCCGAATATTCCTGCAGGGTTCGCCCCTTTCAATGTTCAGGAGCTGAATGGTAATTTGTTTGTGGCTTTTGCGAAGCAGGACGAAGACAAGGAAGACGAAGTCGCGGGCGCCGGCCTCGGCTTTGCTGACATCTTCGATCCGAACGGAAACCTGGTCCTGAGATTGCGGTCGGGACATTGGATGAACGCGCCGTGGGGCGTCGCGCTCGCGCCTGATTCCGGATTCGGCAAGCTAAACAGCAGACTGCTGGTCGGCCAGTTCGGCAGTGGCGAAATTGCCACGTTCGATCTCGATCACGGCAACTTCCACGGAATGCTGAACGGGTCTACGGGCCAGCCCCTGGCCATTGAAGGCTTATGGGCTTTGCGATTTGGAAATGGCGCCGCTGCCGGCCCGAAAACAACTCTGTTCTTTACTGCCGGCATCGACGACGAAGAGCATGGGTTGTTCGGCGCAATTACTCCCTGGTCAAGAGGCGTCGATCACGATGTGACCACCAGTCTGCTTGCGCCGGACAATGACGGGGCGGGCTCAACCGTTTCGGTCGAGAGCAATAATCAAAACTCGACTCGGGTGCCGCTGAACGTTGTTACCCCGATTGTTTTACTGCCCACAGACGAAGAGGAACAACCGGCTCCCAAAAAGCGCAAAGCCAAAGAGGCGCGTGAACCCCGCGAACCTTAAGAAACATCTGGAGTGCGCCGGTCGCTAATCCGGCGCACTCCATTTCTCGCCTGCCACCAAAATGTCCGGTAAACTCGCCCCGCGATGCCGGACTTACTCGTTAACCTTCTGAAGTTGCCGCCACTTCAGCCGCTGCTGGATGATTTGAAGAACCGCGGCATCAACATTCGCCGAGCTCAGCCGTTCGAGATCACCCAGGTCCGCGATTTCATCGAAAAGAATTTTTCCGCAGCCTGGGCCGATGAAATCTCTGTCGGTTTTTCCGCGAAACCGGTCACGGCCTACATCGCGACGCGTGACGCGCGAGTGACTGGTTTTGCGGGCTACGAATGCACGCGCAAAGCATTCTTTGGTCCGACGGGCGTCGCCGAGAGCGAACGCGGGCGCGGAATTGGCCGGGGCCTACTAATTGCGGCGCTCTGGGGACTACGCGAACTTGGTTACGTCTATGGGATCATCGGCCGCGCCGGACCGATTGAGTTTTATCAAGATGCAGTCGGCGCGATCGTGATTCCTGAAAGCGACCCGGGCATTTATACCGACCTGCTAAAGAAGTAGGTGGATCGAAGTACGGCGTATGTAACGATTCGCGCGCCGCTAAAATCACTCATGGCTCTTTCGGCACAACAGCTGGCGACTGCAGATCAGCGGCGAAAGCGGTTGGTCAGAATTTCCCAATCACTACCAGAAGTTACTGTCCAGCCACTCGGCCATGACGGCGAACATCTGGTACTTCAAATTGGCAAGAAAAAGCTCGCTTATTATCAATTCGACCATCACGGCGACGGAATGATTTCGCTTGTCTGCAAATCGAACCTGAACGAGCAGCGGCGTTTGGTGCAGTCTGATCCTGAATTGTTCTTTGTTCCCGCCTATGTCGGCAGCCGGGGATGGATTGGGATGCGTCTGGACCTGGACGAGGTTGATTGGGAGACGGCGACCGAGCTTTTGAAGCGAGGTTATCAGGAAATCGCGCCCAGGAAGTTAGCGATGCTGCTCGATATTTGAATCGATAAGTTAGTTGCCTTCCAGGATCGCGTTCGCCAGAATCGCCCATTCTTCCAGGGCTAAGGTCTCCGCCCGACGCAGCGCCGGAATCGCGGCATCGCAGAGAACAATACTAGCGCCGCCACGTTTCTTCAGCAGTTCTTGAATCTTCGCTGGAGCTTCACGCAGGTTGTTAAGAATCGTCTTGCGCGGATGCGCGAAACCGGCACTCACCACCTGCCACAGAAGATCTTCGTCCTTCACGTCCGCGGCGATGCGCTCACGAACACGCAAGCGCACCACAGTGCTGAAGACTTTTGGGACTGGACGAAATGCTTGCGGCGTCACGTCGAAGAGTTTCTCCGCTTCGCAATAAGCTTCCACGAATACGGAAAGGTAGCCGCGATCAGCGGTGTCCGCGGCTGCGGTAATTCTGTCGGCGACCTCACGCTGAAGCATTATGGTCATTTCACTGATGCAAGTTCTCTGCTCGATCAGTCTCTGTAGAATCGCCGTCCCCACGTTGTAAGGAAGATTCGCGACCACGCGCGCCGATGGTGCCGGTTGAACCGCGGCGCAGAAATCGACCTCCAGCGCATCGGCTTCCACCAGACGAAAATTGCTTTGTCCGGAGAATTCGTCGTGTAGCTGCGGCGCCAGTTCTCGATCGAATTCGATGGCGACCACGCGCGCGCCGCTTTGCACGAGCCGCCTGGTCAAGGCGCCGCGACCTGGACCAATTTCAATTATCGTCTCATCAGGCTGGGGCTGGACTGCGGCGATGATTCGATCGACGACGTTGCGATCGGTGAGGAAGTTTTGACCAAAGCGACGCTTGGGAAAAGGATGAGGGATGAGGGATGAAGCAGAGTCACTGGCGGAATCTGTTGAGCTTTTCTCCTTCATCGTTCCGCCTTCATCCTTCATCCTTGTTCGTCCCCTTCATCCTTCATCCTTGTTCGTACTTGGATAGCCGGTAATTTCGACGTCGCGATCGTGCTGACGGACTTCGACGCGCTCCAACTGAACGGCATCAGTGATCTTCTCGGCGCCGCCGCCTGCAATTGCCGACGGCGCGTCCTGTCCGCCGACGATCATCGGCGCCACAAAGAATGTGACTTTATTGATTAATCCCGCTTCGAGCAGCAACCCCGCCAGCGCGGGCCCGCCTTCCACGAGCACGCTTTGCAGCGAACGCTTCCCCAGATCGTCCAGCACACTCGGGAGGTCAAGCGCGGAGCCTTGCGCCACGACTTCCACCTTACGCCTACGCAGCGCGTCAAGCGCATCCGTGTCGGCATCGCATGCGAAGACAATCACCGGCGCGGCATCGGTGGTCTGCGCGAGCTGTGATTCCGCCGACGTGCGCAAATATTGTTCGATGACCACGCGCACCAGCGGTCGCCGGCGCGGCTTTCCCGAGCGATCTGTCAACAAAGGATCATCGGCGCGCACTGTCCCGCCGCCGACCATAATCGCGTCGTACTGGTGACGCATTTCGTGAGCGCGCGCGCGCGCAGCCTCGCCGGTGATCCATTGCGATTCGCCGATCGCAGTCGCCACTTTCCCGTCCAAAGACACGGCCATCTTCAAATGCACGAACGGCCGGCCGGTGCGCATGAAATGAATGTAAGCCTCGTTGAGTTGCGCAGCTTCTGCGGCGAGCAAACCCGTGCAAACTTCAATTCCCGCTGCGCGCAAATGCGCGAAGCCACGGCCCGACACTTTCGGATTGGGATCTTCGATCGGCGCGACTACGCGTCCGACGCCGGCTTTGATCAGCGCATCAGCGCAGGGCGCTGTGCGTCCCTGGTGCGCGTGCGGCTCAAGCGAAATGTAGGCCGTCGCGCCGCGCGCCGCTTCGCCCGCCTGGTCCAGCGCGATCGTCTCAGCGTGTTTGATTTCGTCGTAGACGTAGAAGCCTTCGCCGACTATCTGCTGACGATCATTAACAATCGCACAACCAACCAGCGGCCCCGGACTGACAAGACCGACGCCCTGCGCCGCCAGTTCGAGCGCGCGTCGCATGATGCGCTGATCGAAATCAGTAGTTTGGAGTCTGGAATCTGGAGCTGCCAAGGCTCCGTGATTGTGCCCCGTGCGCCGGAACTTTGCCAAGCACGGCTTGCCTAATCACAGGGGTTGCCGCGCGACCAGGGTGTCAGAACCTGGAGCGGTAGCGATCCGATCAAGGCGAAACTTGAGTGGGTGATCCCATCGCTACCGCTCCGGGTTCTGACACATCATCCTCAGGGGGCCGTCCAGGTGATCTGAGTTTCGAACGTGGCGCCGCTGACGCGCTGGCTCCGTGTGCCTCCAGTGCCGTGAAAGGCGGGAATGCCGAACGGCAGATCGCGCCGCGGAATATCCGTGGTCGGCATCGCGGCCGTCGTGCTGTACGGTGTCGAATCGACTGTGCCGCCCGGGTCTGCCGCGATAGCGGCGTGGGCGGCGGCGAAGTGGCTGTTCCAATTCGCGGCGACCCCGGTCGGCGAGGTCGGGTGCGTGACGTGAATGAGTGGAATGCTGCCCAGCCCCGGCCAGTTCGTCGCGCTGATGTTGGCGTGTGAGCCGAACGCGATCACAGCCGACAGCGTGTTGGTCGCCTTTGCGCGGTCGAACAGACTGTTCCGGTAGGCCATGATCGTGGGCTCGGTCGCAGTCACCGCCCCTCCCGAGAGCGAAGAACTCTGCACGCCGAACAGGAAAGTATTGAACATCAGATACGAGCGCGTCAGGCCGAGCCGGGTCAGCAAGTTCTGCGCGATCTGCCCAGCCTGCCCCACGAACGCGCGCATCCCCAGGGTTTCGTCGGTCGCCGGATCTTGCCCGATGATCAGCACGCGCGCCGTGCCGTCGAGACGCCCGCGGTAGAAGACCGGGCCGAAGTGCGTGTGAAACGGGTTACCGGGGAAGGTGAGGTAATGATTCAATGGCGCGCTCTGAAAAAGCTTCTCCCAGGCGCAGTCGGGCCCCGGGTCGTACTGCGGATGGAACAGGAAGCACAGCAGACTGTCGAGCAGTCCCTTATCGATTTCCGTTAAGTGTCTGTGAGTGACAAGGTCGGACAGTGTGTTTATCTTTTCGGAGTTCAGCTTCTTGACTTGCTCATCGCTGAGAGATTTCAGAACCGTCAGCGGGGCTTGGAGCATGTCTAGAGTGGTCTTGCCCTCGAATCTCTTAATAGCCTCCGGCTTCAGGAGCGCCTTGAGTTCGTATTGCATAACAACCTCCTTCAGGGTGTGACATTAGTGAATGTCGTCCACATGGTGTTCCGCCTGTCCGTGCTCGCCGCGTAAAGATGTCGGCGCGCTGGCCCGTCGGTTTCGTGAGGCCGGCAAGGAAACTACTCTTGTCGACAGGAAGATGGCCTTCTGGGTGTGCGCAAGATATTCCGCTGGCAGTGAGAAGTCAAATTCTTTCCGTATCATCCAGCGGCATGAAGTGGCGCTGACTACAATGGGAAAGATTTCGAGACTAGGGAACGCGACAGAGTGTCTCTTCAACGATCATCGAATGCGAACTACATCTGGATTGTTAGCCGGCCCTCAAAAACAATGACTGCCTGGCCTTTGATCAGCAATTTGTCATCGACTAACTCGACCTCCATAAAACCTGTTCGCTGGGACGATTGAAAAGACTTCATTTTCGTTTTGCCCAGTCTGGAGGCCCAATACTTTGCCAGAAACGAGTGAGTGCCGCCGGTCACGGGATCTTCATTTGTGCCGCTCCACGGCCAAAAGTACCGCGAATGAAAATCGTAGTCGCCCGTGCGGTCCGGCGCGGTAACCAGGACGCCGTTGATGAAATTGTGGGATCGAAGAAGTGCGGCATAATCCGGGTCTAAGCCGCCCAGCTCCCGAGCGTCCTCAATTTCCAGCAACAGGATTTTAGTTTCTTCGTTGTAGACCGAATTCTTGATAGCTTTGATTCCCAAGGCAGCGAGCAGCGCCGGCGGAGCATCGGCAGGCTGGGTTTCGTAAACGGGAAATTCCATCACGATTTGGCCGTTGGATTCTTTGGCGGACAAGTCCAGGTTCTGAATGTTTATGAAATGAACTTGGCTCAACTTCTGGGTTGAAAAAATCACTTTGGCAGAGGCCAGAGTAGCGTGGCCGCATAAGGCGATTTCCATCTTGGGCGAGAAAAATCGAATTGCAAAAGTACCGTCGGACTCCAACGCGGAAAGAAAAGCTGTTTCAGAAAGATTCAGCTCCTGGGCGATGTGCAGCATTCTTTCGTCGCTCAACTGCGAATCGATGAGACAAACACCCGCCGGATTACCTTTGAAGGGTGTGTCGGTGAAAGAGTCGACTATGAAAGTTCTCATTCGATGGTCCTCGATTTTGTTCTCTTGGCCATACTAATCGAGCCAAAGGTCAGAACCTGGAGCGGTAGCGATGGGATCATCCTCTCAAAGTTGGGCTTTGATCCGGTCGCTACTGCTCGCGGTTCTGACACAGCGATGTGCGCCGTCTCAGCTATGAAACCGGACGTGGCTATTTCGTTTTCCGGGCGCCCTTACTTTGCGAGTCACTGAACTGCGCGTAAGCCACGCGGAAAAGTTCAGAGAGAGCTTTCGCGGTTTGCGGGCTCAGGTGTTTGTCGGCGCGCAGGTGGGCTTCGACAATCTCGGGTGTCGATTCGTGCGGGTAGTAGACGACCGGCTTGGGATCGTTGGCCGCGCGCGGGCCATGGTGCATCACGCGTTCGATCGGCATGTCGAGCCACGCCGCCAGCCGCGCGATGTTGTCAGCGTCGGGCTTGCCCGTGCCGTTTTCAATCCGTGACAAGGTCGAGGCTGAGACGCCGGTTTCATCCGCCAAGTCGCGCAAACTCATTCCCTGTTGTTCGCGACGCCGGCGGATGGCGCTCCCGAGTTCGGCTGTATTGACTCCGCTTTTGTGTGCCATGGGTGAAAAGCTTAACACGAGCTGATTTTAGGCGCAATACTCTGTTTTATGTCTGAAACAGGAAAGATTTATCCGCAGATTACGCAGATTTCACAGATTTGAAACAATGATTCATCGCAACAGCCGTCTTCCTAATCTGCGTAATCTGTGTAATCTGCGGATAAGTCTTAGTCTATGAACTGCTGGTGCCATAGCTCAAGGTTTAGCAGTTGGAAGACCTGAAGGTTGTAGTCTTCTCTACCTGAGAGGTTGGCGTCGATGATGCGACGCACCTCGTGCGGATCAAACAAGCCGCGGTGGCGCACCGCATCTACTGACAACAAGTCATCGACCATCGGCTGGAGCGGCCCGCGCAGCCACGAACGAATCGGCGCGCCAAAGCCGGCCTTCTTGCGCCAGACGACTTCGCGCGGCAAGAGTTTCTCAGCAGCGCGCTTCAAAATGTACTTGCGCTTCAAGCCGCGCAATTTCAAATCAGCAGGCATGCGCGCGGCCAGTTCGAGCATCTCCACGTTCAAGAACGGCACGCGCACTTCCAGGTTCGCGGCCATGGAAGTCTTGTCCGTCGTCATCAGGTTCAGACACGGCAGAAACGTTTTCAGATCGACGTACAGTAACTGATTCAGCGGCGCCGCATTCTTCGCGCGTGCAAAATAGTCTCGATGGGCGGCGTAGGCGTCGAGACCGCTCGTCGCTTCACTTACTTCGTCCGTGTACAGACGCGATTTCATTTCGTCAGTGAAGTACGTTTCGAATCCGAGGTAGCGATCCTGAAAATCGAGAGCCGCGCTCCGCGCGAATTTCTTCGCGTTGCGCAGCGGTGCGGTCAGCCGGCCCGGCATGCCTCCCGGCAGCACGCCGGCAATAGTTCTCATCAGCGGCCGCCGCAAGAGTTGCGGCACCGGATCGAATGCACCCGCGAGCTTCATGGCCATTTGCCGCGGATAACCGGCGAAAACTTCGTCGCCACCCATGCCACTCAACATCACGCGCATCGATTCGCGCGCCGCGCGGCTGACGAGATAACTCGGAATCGCCATGTCGATCGCCGGCTCGTCCATGTGATAGACAAGTTTCGGCAGCAGCTCCGCGACCTCGGGCTGCAACATGATCTCGTGGTAATCAGTCCCGAGTTGCTCATTCACGCGTCGCGCCCACTGCACGTCGTCGGGAATAATGTCGTAGCGCAAATCCTCAGCTTCAATTCCAATCGCATAAGTGCCGACGGGCCGGCCATTGCTATGTTGCTTCATCATGGCGACGATGGAAGACGAGTCCACGCCGCCGGAAAGAAAGGATCCGAGCGGCACGTCGGCAACCATCTCGAGCTTCACCACGCGATCGAGCGTCTCGAGCACGCGCTGCTGCCACCACGCTTCGTCTCTGCCTTCTTCAATCTCGTCGAACGAAATATCCCACCACTGATGCTCGGTGAGTTCGCCGTCACGAATTTTCACGAAGTGACCAGGCCGAACAGTCTTGATGCCTTTGAACAGCGTGTTGGGATCCGGCGTCCAAAGAAAGGTTAGAAACTGATGCAGCGCCGGCGTGTCGAGCTCAGGTTTGATGAGACCGCCGGCGAGGATTGATTTGACTTCCGAGGCGAATGCGAGCGCGCCGGGAGCGCGGGCATCCTGCCCGCAAGCGTAATAGAGCGGCTTGATGCCGACGCGATCGCGCACCAGGTACAAACTGCGTTCTCGATCGTCCCAGAGCGCGAAGGCAAACATGGCATTCAGACGATCAAGACATCGCTCGCCCCATTCAGCCCAGGCATTCAGCAGCACTTCGGTGTCGCTGTGCGTGCGGAAGTGGTGACCCTTGGTGGTGAGTTCAGCGCGCAATTCCTGATAGTTGTAGATTTCGCCGTTGAGCATCACGACGAAACGGCGGTCGTGCGAGAACATGGGCTGATGACCGGCGCTGCTGGTATCGATAATCGACAAACGGCGATGTCCAAAGCAGACGCGCTGGCCTGCTTCGTTAATCGACGAAGACGTCCACACACCTTCATCGTCGCGCCCACGATGCTCGATCGCCTGGAGCATCGCGCCGATGCGCGCGCCAGCGTCAGAGTCAATCAATCCCGCAATCCCACACATTCTTACCTAAGCCTCATCGTCCCTCTGACCTTGCTTCAGCAAGGTGACTTCGACGCGATATTAATCGAGAACTGTTTCAACAGTTTTTCCGCAAGCCGTTGAAACGGCAATGACATGCTTGAGTAATCAACGGCTCGTGCATTAAACGCCGAAGGCGTTTGCTACCTTCAGCCCAGGGTTGCGCGCGCCAGCGCGCTACCCTGGGTGGTCAAGACAAAACAGGTCCCAACCCTGAAAGGGTTGAGAAATAGGTTTGCCCCGAAAGGTTCACATTTTGTGAATCCCAATTCAACACCGGTGTGCCTGCAGGGTTCCGCAACCCTTTCAGGGTTGCCCTGCCGTGTTGGCTCA